>ERZ795041.132-NODE-132-length-29166-cov-7.187421_pt1 | contig 29166 bp, 27 predicted proteins | sample MGYA00375125_ERZ795041 | MGnify/ENA primary metagenome ERZ795041 (study PRJEB30170, sample SAMN03074214) | activated sludge metagenome | biome: Common Effluent Treatment Plant; feature: Wastewater; material: Activated sludge; isolation source: activated biomass in...
CATGCTTGGCACAGAACTCCAGCATTTCCTGCGTTTCCTGGATGCCCCCGATCAGCGATCCCGCCAAGCTCCGGCGCTGATGCACCAGCACGCCTGCCTCCACGGGCGAGGCATCCGGCATCCCGACCAGCACCATGGTCCCCCCACGCTTCAGCATGCCTAAGTACGCGTTGTAATCGTGCGGTGCGGAAACCGTGTCCTAAAGCAGGTCGAAGCGCTTGCGGTTGTCTTTGAACACCTCGGGATCTTTGGTGGCCATGAAATCATCCGCACCGAGCTTGGCGGCATCGGCCCGCTTGCTTTCGGAATGGCTCACCATGGTGACATGCGCGCCCATGGCCTTGGCGATCTTCACTGCTACGTGGCCCAGGCCGCCCAAGCCCACTATGCCCACCTGCATGCCCGGCCCCGTGCCAAAGCGCCGCAGCGGCGAGTAGGTGGTGATGCCCGCGCACAGCAACGGCGCGGTGCGGTCCAGCGGCATGTTTTGCGGGATGCGCAGCACAAAATCCTCATTCACCACAATGCGCGTGGAATAGCCGCCCTTGGTCACCGTGCGATCGCCGCGCTTGTCGATGGAGTTATATGTGGCCGTCATGCCCCGCTCGCAATATTGCTCCTGGTGCTCGTGGCACGCGCTGCATTCGCGGCAGCTGTTCACCATGCAGCCCACGCCCACGGTGTCGCCAGGTTTCCAGCGTTTCACCTCGTTCCCCACCGCTACCACGTGCCCGGTGATCTCGTGCCCCGGCACGATGGGATAGCGGGTGCGGCCCCAGTCGTTGCGCACCGCATGCACATCGGAGTGGCACACGCCACAGTAGGCAATGTCAATCACCACGTCGTGCGGGCCGGGGTCGCGGCGATCGATGGTCAATGGCGCAAGCGGTGATTCCGCGCTTTGCGCCGCATAAGCTTTCACGGAGGTCATGGTACAAAGGTCGGTGATCGGTGACCGGCATCCTGACAACTGGGGCCGAACAACCGACAACCATAAGGAGACCTCCCGCATCATGCCCCCTACCTTTGCGCCATGGCAACAAAGAAGGGAGCCCAACTGGACAAAGCGTTTGCTGCGCTGCTCAGTGCGGATGATGCGCAAGCCTTGGAAGCATTGGCCACCATCCATGAAAAGGGCGATGCCAATTCCATCCTTCCTCTCTTGCATGCCCTGGCTCAGACGGACGACCACGCACGGCAGCGCCGCATTGAAGGTTTGTTGTTTGAGGTGAAGGTGAAGGATGCCGCAGCGGAACTGGGCAAGGCGCTGGACCTGCCGGAATTGCTGGACGTGCGGAAGACGGCCATCGCCGCCTTTTGGAACGCGGGCTTGGACGCGGCACCCTGGACGGAGCGATTGGCACAGATCGCCGTGGAAGGCGATGCCGACGAGACCATGGAGGTGCTCACCGTGCTCGAGAACCAGGAACTACTGCCGGAAAAGGCCGCTCGCCTGGCCTTGGCCCGGATCAGAAAGGCTGTTCCGGGAGAGTCGGATGCTTACAAGAAAGCGCTGCTGGAAGATCTGCAACGCCACCTGGAAGACCGCTTGGGCGTGCAATAAGTCTTGCAAGCGAATGGCCCTTGACCCCAGCGTGCAACGCATGACGCCCAAGCAGCGCGAACGCTGGGCCTGGGGCTTTGTGGTGGTGTTGGCGTTGTTGGCGCTGGCTTGGGCCACCTACCTTTATTGGTATCGGCCGCACCAGGCGGAACAAGGACCACGGGTTAGCCGCACATTCAATTTGGCTCCAAACCTTAAAATCGATGACATCTGAGTGCGTATCCTTTGAGGCGAGCTGAAAGTGGTTGAAGGACTCAATTCAATGCGAGGCATAGATCAATTGTGGAAGCCAGGGCGACTATCTTGTAGCTCCCCGATCGGCTTTGTGCATAACTCGACATACGCTACCGTGAATTGAACTAACGCCCAGTATTATGTTGGCAGCATGCGGTGTGACAAAAAATCCATCAAGCCCAAGCCATGACAAGCGTTGAAATCTGCGCTGGAGCCGGTGGCCAATCAAGGGGGCTGGAGAAAGCTGGTTTTGGCCATGAGGCTTTGGTCGAGATTGATGATGCTTGTTGTGCGACACTTCGGGTGAACCGGCCACAATGGAATGTGATCCAAGGCGATGTAGCAAGTTTCAATGGCCGACCCTATCGGGGTATTGATCTATTGGCAGGGGGTGTTCCGTGTCCACCCTTTTCCGTAGCAGGCAAACAATTGGGCGCAAAAGATGAACGGGACCTATTCCCGGAAGCATTGCGATTGACCGATGAAATCGCACCGCGTGCAGTTATGCTCGAAAACGTCAGAGGCTTCCTCGACCCCAGTTTTGAGAGCTATAGGGAGCGACTCTTCCAACAGTTTCGAAAACTTGGATATGTTCCGCACATCAAACTTTTCCATGCATCGAACTACGGTGTTCCCCAACTACGGCCCCGGGTGGTGATCGTGGCAACACGACCGATTGACGCAGAACATTTCTCCTGGCCAGAAGGATTTAATTTTCCTCCTCCTACTGTTGGGGACACGTTGTTGGATCTGATGGGAGCCAATGGATGGCAGCACGCTCATGTTTGGGCTGCTGGCGCTCAGGCTGTAGCGCCAACGGTTGTCGGAGGATCAAAAAAGCATGGTGGGCCTGATCTCGGTCCTTCTCGTGCGCGCAAGGCTTGGGCTCAACTTGGAGTCAACGGAGGCTCCATAGCTGAGCATGCACCGCCTCCGGATTTTATTGGAATGCCCAAGCTCACCGTCAGAATGGTAGCACGCATCCAAGGGTTTGAAGATGATTGGCACTTTACCGGTAAAAAGACCGCTGCATACCGGCAAGTCGGCAATGCATTCCCGCCACCGGTTGCTGAAGCCGTTGGAAAAAGTATTCGAAAGATGTTTGAAATGGCTGCACAACGAAGGGTTATGGTCGCCTAATGGCAAGCAAAGGGGCCAGAGCTAAGCTGAGGTCGTACTTCTTGGAGCACATCGGTGTGGTGCTGGACAGCGCAACACTCCGCGAGGTATCCGGAGGAATTAGTGAATGGGCACGCCGAGTAAGAGAGCTTCGCGACGAAGAAGGGTTCGACATTCAAACCCACAATGATCGTAGTGACCTGAAGCCGGGTCAATATGTACTCGTTTCAGCAAAGCCTAAACCAGCATTTGAACGCAATATTTCCAAAGAGACCAGGGCAATCGTACTGGACCGGAACGGCTTTACCTGCCAGATGTGCGGCGCGGCGGCTGGCGAACCTCATCCTTATGACAACGGGCGAAAAACCCGATTACATCTGGGACACATCTTGGATAAGTCCATGGGAGGCGATGATAGCCCCGGAAATTTGAGAGCTATTTGTTCAGTTTGTAACGAAGGTGCTTCAAATCTCACCCTCAACCGCCCCGATGCCATCAAACTGCTGGCCCAGGTACGCCGTGCGCCGGTGAAGGACCAATTGGATGTGTTGAAGTGGCTGCTCACGAAATTCCCGAACTACCGGGCTTCGTGAACTTGATCGTACTACAACCCCGCACGCCCGAACCCTTCTGCTCAGTGTACCACCTCAAACCGCCGGGATGTGGATCCCGCGTCGTTGGTCAGCAAGGCAACGTACACGCCGGTGGGCAAGCTGGCAGTGCCCACTGCAGTGGATCCCGATCCAATGTGCTGCACCACGACCGTCTTGCCCGTTAGGTCTAAAAGCTGAAGCAGCCCGCCACCATTAGTTGAGGACGGCACGCTGATCGTTACCCGGTCATCGACCAAAGTGGGGTACAGATTGAATGTTGAACCACGCTGCTCCGTGATGCCCAAGGGCTGGCACTCCACGGAGCTTGCAGCAAGCCCAACGATCCACGTCAAGGGTTCAAACCCGTCCGTGGCGCAACTCACCGCGGCATCGGACTCCAACCGCAAGGTGAGCATGCCCGAACTGGCCACAAAAGTCAATCCGGCCAAGGACTCATCGGCGGAATTCATGCCGAGGAGCGGTGCCGTTGCATCCGGGCCATCAAAGAGATAGGCGTGGTCACAGCAGGCTGCCATGTGCCCGGAGCAAATTGCTATCCAGAGTGGCGCGCCGTCTGCGCTTTGGTAGCCCGCCAGCGTGTCCATGTTGTTGGTGTAACACAGCGAATGCGTGATCGGTGCGGTGACCGTGTAGATGGTGTCCGGCACTTGGGCACGCAGGCCATTAAAGGCCAGCATTGCTGCCGCCATGATCAGGTAGTGGCGCATCTGTTTCAGTGTTTGATCACCGAAGATACCCTTCCAGCGCGTGCTGCACCCGTCCGTTGATATTGCCCGTATCCGCCGGCATGAACTTTTCCCCAGTGATCTTCTCGAACAGTTCCACGTACCGTGTGGTCACGCTTTGCACAAAAGCATCGTCCATCGCGGGCACCTGCTGCCCTTCCTTGCCCATGAAGTGGTTTGCGATCAGCCACTCGCGCACGAATTCCTTGCTGAGCTGTTTTTGCCGTTCGCCTTTGGCCTGGCGTTCGGCATAGCCGTTCAGGTGGAAATAGCGCGAGCTGTCCGGCGTATGCACCTCATCGATCAGCAGGATGCGACCGTCCGCCGTGCGGCCAAACTCGTACTTGGTGTCCACCAGGATCAGGCCGCGCGCTTTAGCAATGCGGCTGCCTTCGGCGAAGAGCGCCAAGGCGTAGCGGCTCATGGTGGCCCATTCTTCCGGCGTGCAAAGGCCGCGCTTCAGGATCTCCTCCGGGGTGATGTCCTCGTCGTGGCCTTCGTCGGCCTTGGTGCTGGGGGTGATCAGGGGCGAGGGAAAGAAATCATTCTCCTTGAGCCCGTCCGGCATCGCGGCGCCGCAGAGGACGCGCTTGCCTTCGTTGTAGGTGCGCCAAGCGTGGCCCGCCAAGTAACCGCGCACCACCATTTCCACCTTCACGGTGGTGCAGCGGTGGCCCACCACCACATTGGGGTCGGGCGAGGCGATGGCCCAGTTGGGCGCGATGTGGGCCGTGGCTTGCAGCATGTGCCAACTGAGCTGGCTGAGCACCTGGCCCTTGTGCGGAATGCCGCGCGGCAGCACCACGTCGAAGGCGCTGATGCGGTCGGTGGCCACCAGCACGGTGCAGCCATCGGCCAGGTGGTACACGTCACGCACTTTTCCGTGATAGACTTCGGCAACGCCCGGCAGTTGCAGCTCCGAGCGCATCAAGGTATTCGGCAAGCTCATGGCTTTTTGCCTTTGTGTTCGGTTGGTTTCGTTGTGCTCGAGGCAGGCGGCTTTCCTTCCTCGATGTCCTTGAAGGCCGCGATCACGCGGGGCACCAGCTCGTGGCGGATCACATCCTTTTCATCGAGGTCGATCACGGCCACGCCCTTCACCCCGCGTAGGTGTTCCACGGCGGGCAGCAGGCCGGAGTGCACGCGGTCCGGGAGGTCCACTTGGGTGGCGTCGCCGGTGATGATGAACTTGGCATCGCGGCCCATGCGGGTGAGGAACATCTTGAGCTGGGGCAGGCTGGCGTTCTGGGCTTCGTCCAGGATCACGAAGGCATGATCCAGCGTACGGCCGCGCATGAAGGCAAGCGGGGCGATCTGGATCACGCCGCCTTCGAGGTATTCCACCAGCTTTTGCGGCTGCACCATGTCCTTGAGCGCATCGTAGAGCGGCTGCAAGTAGGGATCCAGCTTTTCGCGCAGGTCGCCTGGCAGGAAGCCCAGGTTCTCCCCGGCTTCCACCGCAGGCCGTGTCAGGACGATTCGGCGCACCCGGCGTTCCTTCAGCGCCCGCACGGCCAAAGCCACGGCGGTGTAGGTTTTTCCGGTACCGGCCGGCCCGATGGCGAAGACCATAGCATGGTGTGCCACGGCTTCCACCATGCGCTGCTGGTTGGGCGTGCGGGCCTTGATCCGCAGGCCGAAGTTGCCGTGCACGATCACCCCGCTGCCGTCCGGGTGGTCACCGCTCTCCCCGTCGCCGCTGCGCATGATCTCTTCCAACACCTTTTGGGGCAGCTCGTTGTACTTCACCACATGGCGCTGCAATTGTTCAAACCGCTCCATGAACGTTTCCACCAGTTCGCCCGGCCCGGTGACCCGCAGCTCGTTGCCCCTCGCCATGATGCTGAGCTTGGGGAAAATCCCGCGGATGGACCGCAGGTTCCGGTCGTTGGGGCCTAAAACAGCCACTGGATCGGCTGTCGTGATGCTGATGGTGCGCTCGCTCAAGGGTTGTTGCTTGGCCACCGGCACGCGATTGCGTGCGGTGCGGTTAAATTTGACCGGTCGAAGGTAACGGCGCCAGCCTATCCCCTCACCATATGGCCATCATCACGCTCACCTCTGATATGGGCACCAGCGACCACTATGTCGCGGCGGTGAAGGGCGCCATCTTGTCCCAGTTGAAGGAAGCCGTGATCGTGGACATCAGCCACCAGATCGCCCCGTTCAACAACCGGCACGCCGCCTTTGTCCTGCGCAATGCCTGGCCCCACTTCCCGGAGGGTACGGTCCACATCATCGGGGTGAACCCGGAAGCCGACGGCCAAACCCCCCATGTAGCGGCGGGGTTCAAAGGGCACTTCTTTGTCGGCGCGGACAGCGGCATCTTCCACTTGCTGTTCGACGGGCAGCCCGATACCGTGGTGGAGCTGACCCTGAAGCCGGACGACGGGCGGCTCACCTTTCCCACCAAGCATGTCTTCGTGAAGGCCGCATGCCATTTAGCCCGGGGCGGCACCATTGACCTGCTGGGCCGCAAACTGGCGGCAGTGCGCGAACAGATCAACGTGCGGCCGGTGGTGAACAACGACACCATCCGGGGGGAAGTGATCCACGTGGACCATTACGGCAACGTGATCACCAACATCACCAAGGAAGCTTTCACATCGGTGGTGAAGCACCAGGCCTTCAAAATCGCCTTCGGCGCCTCGCGCCACGACATCACCGCCATCCACAAGACCTATTCGGATGTTCCGGTGGGCGAACGCGTAGCCTTTTTCGGTGATTCCGGACTGCTGGAGATGGCGGTGAACAAAGGGGCGGTGGGCAATGGCGGAGGTGCAGCCCAACTGCTGGGGCTGCGCGTAACCGATCCGGTACTGCTGGAATTGGCAGCCGTGCCGGCGAAGACCGTCGCCCACGCATGATCGTCCGCCTTGTCAGAATGACTTTCCGACCGGGGGAGGCAGCGCACTTCCAAGAGCTGTTCAATGGATGGCGCCACCGGATCATCGCCACCCCGGGCTGCCGCATGTTGGAGCTGCTGCGCGACACGCAGGACCGTTCGGTGTTCTTCACCCGCAGCGAATGGGAATCACCGGAATCCTTGGAGGCCTATCGCAGATCGGCGACCTTTGCGGATGTTTGGCCCGTGGTAAAGACCCTGTTCGCAGCTCCCGCCGCGGCATGGACCTTGGAGGTGGAACACCACATGCAACATCCCGGCACCCGGGAAGACACGACTCCCCCCGCATGAAATACATCATCCTTATCCCGGCACTGGCCCTGGTTCCCGTGCATGGCTTCGCACAATCCCCAGGCATCGAGTTGTTTTCATCGGCCAACGCAGCGTACACTGCGGGCCAATTGGACAGTGCCTTGGCACGGGTGGACCGCGCCATTGCCTTGGAACCGGGTTTGGCCCAAGCGTTCAAATTGAGGGGCGACATCCACCAGCGGCAGCACCGCCATGATGCGGCCTTGGCGGATTACAAAACATCGGAGCAATTGGATGCCGGCGACCCCCGCCTGTATGTGAGCCGCAGTGCCTTGTTCATCACCGAGGGCAAGGCCAAGGCCGGATTGCGCGAGGCGGACAAGGCGTTGGAACTGGCCCCCGCCGATGTGGACGCCTGGTACAACAGGGCATGGGCGCTGTATCAGGGCGGCGACCTGGATGCGGCGTTGAAGAGCGTGCGAAAAGCCCTCCAACCCTCGGATGAATTTCCCGAGGCCCTGTACTTGTCAGGCGTGATCAAGGGTGCGCAATACGACGAAGAGGAAGGCGCTGCGGAAATCTCCCGGGCACTGGCCATGAAGCCCTCGATCCCCGGGGGCCTGATGAGCTTGGCCGTCCTGCTCTTCGAAGGCAAGCGCTACCAGGAGGCGATCACCAAGTTCAGCGAAGTGATCGCCACGGACACCACCGAGCTGGCCGACGCCTATTACTACCGGGCAGATTGCTACTACAACTTGGGCGACAAGGAGCGGGCTTGCCTGGACTGGTCGCGCAGCATGCGGTTAGGCGAAAAGGATGCCGCCTTCATCAAGCGCAACTACTGCGACACCGACGCGACCAAGATCCCGAAGAAGCCCAAGCGCCAACCCCGTAAAACGACCATCGAGTTCTGATGCCGGGCGGGGCCCATTGCCAATCTTGCCCAACAACAGGTGCCGTTGCCCGGGAAGGCCGGCACCGGGGCCTTCGCCGCATTTACCTTCGCGCCTCGCGGCCCGCGCCAGGCATGGGCTGCAAAGCCACACCAACATGGGAGCGTTGATCCGCAAGGAGGTCCAAGTTTTCCTGGGTTCGCTGATCGGCCACTTGGTCATTGGCGTCTTCCTGCTGATCACCGGGCTTTTCCTGTGGGTGTTTCCCGGGAACATCCTGGACTTGGGCTATGCCGACCTTGGCCCGCTGTTCCAAGTGGCGCCCTGGGTGTTCCTGTTCCTGGTCCCGGCGGTCACCATGCGCAGCTTCAGTGAGGAGCGCCGCACCGGAACCATGGAGCTGCTGCTGACCAAGCCGGTTTCCGAGCTGCGCCTGGTGCTGTCCAAGTACCTCGCCGCAGTGCTGCTGGTGGTGTTGGCGCTGCTGCCCACCTTGCTGTACTGGTACAGCATCGGCCGGTTGGCCGTGCCCGCCTGGAGCTTGGACAACGGTGCCATCCGGGGCAGTTACATCGGTCTGTTCTTCCTGGCCTCCACCTTCACGGCAGTGGGCCTCTTCGCCAGCGCCCTCACCGAAAACCAGATCGTGGCCTTCCTGGTGGCGGTCTTCCTGTGCTTCATCCTGTACGTGGGCTTCGACATGCTGGCGGATTTCAGTTCCATCGGCGCCTTGGAAGGAACGTTGAAGGGCATGGGCATCGAGCAGCATTACGCCAGCATGAGCCGGGGTGTGATCGACCTGCGCGACGTGCTCTACTTTCTGGGGGTGGACGCCATTTTCATCATGGCCACCCGCACGGTGCTCCAAAGCCGCACTTGGTAATGGACCTGGCCAAACGCACCACGAGGAAAGTCGCCGGGCTGTTGCAGTTCGCCATCGGCGTGGCCAGCGTGCTGCTGGTGCTCTTCATCGGGTCGTTCACGCGCCTTCGGGCCGACCTTACCTCGGATAAGCGCTATACCCTCACCCCGGCCACCATGGAACTGGTGGACAGCCTCAAGGACGTGGTGTTCGTGAAGATCTACCTGAGTGGGGAGCTGCCCGCCGACCTCCAGCGGCTCAGCACCAGCCTGCGCGACCTGCTGGGCGAAATGCGCGTGCGCAACCCGGACCTGCTCCAGTATGAATTCACGGACCCCAGCGCCGGGCTTGATGAGGAGACCCGAAACAAGACGTACGAGCAATTGCAGAAAGAAGGGCTCCAGTACACCAGCATCCGCACCCGGGGGAAGGGCTCCCAAAGCGAGGTGATCGTTTGGCCCGGTGCCATCATCAGCTTCCAGGGGAAGAAACTGCCCCTGCAACTGCTCAAGTCGCAACTGCGCGCCACCGACGCGGAAACGGTGAACCGGTCGATCAACAACCTGGAATACGACCTGGCCAGTACCATCCGCCAGATCACCGCCACTGCCCGTGCCAAGGTGGCCTTCATCGAGGGGCAGGGCGAACTGGACCGTTTGCCGGTGCAAAGCCTGACCGATGCATTGAACGAACAGTACGACGTGAGCCGCGTGCGCTTGGACGGCCGCATTGATGCCCTCAGCGACCGGCCCGATGGCGTCACCTTCCGGCTGAACAAGTTCGATGCCGTCATTGTGGCCAAGCCCGACAGCCTGTTCGGGGAGAAGAACCGGTTCATCCTGGACCAGTTCGTGATGAACGGAGGCAAGGTGCTGTGGGCCCTGGATGCCATGGACCCGCACCTGGACAGCCTGCGCGTGAACCAGTTCTCCATGGCCACGCCCCTGGAACTGGGTTTGGACAACCTGCTCTTCGCCTACGGGGTGCGCATCAACAAGAACCTGTTGCTGGACAAGCAGTGCGCCCCCATTCAACTGTACACCCGGCCATACGGCGACCAGCCCAAGCTGGAAACCCGCCCCTTCCCCTTCGAGCCGCTGATCACACCCGGAGGCCACCACCCCATCGTGGCCAACATCGACCCGGTGCGGCTGCGCATGGCCAGCAGCATCGACACCATCGGCATAGACAGCGCGCACAGCACCATCCTGCTCACCACCTCGCGCTACACGCGCGTGCTGCGCAACCCGGTGCGGATCAGCTTGGCCGTGGTGGACATGGACCTGGGCCTGGAGCAGAACAACACGCCCTTCCAAACCGTGGCCGTGCTTACGCAGGGCAAGTTCCGGTCGGCCTTTGCCGATAAGCTCGACATGCCGGACAGTGTTTTGAAGGCCATCGGATACCGCGAATGGAGCCGGCCCACCGCACAGATCACCATAAGCGACGGCGATGCGCTCGCCAACCCGGTGGACCGGGAACGGGGCACCTACTACCCCTTGGGCTATGAGCGGGCCGCCCGGGCCAAGATCTTCGGCAACCGCGAGTTCTTCCTCAACGCCATGAACTACCTGTTGGACGACAAGAGCCTGATCAGCATCCGTTCACGGGCCATCACCCTGCGCCAGCTGGACCCCCACCTGATCGAAACGGACCGCGTGCAAGTGCAAGTGGCCAACGTGGTATTGCCCATCCTCATCGGGCTGTTCGGGGCGCTGGCGTTCCACCTGCTGCGCAAGCGGCGCTACACCCGCCCCGATGCTTAAACGCTGGATCCCGCTTCTCTCCTTGGCCGTGCTGGCGGCCGTAGCCTGGTGGTTGTGGAAGGGCAATACGGGCAGCACGCTGGCCGGGGCCCTGACCGATTTTGCCGTGGCCGACACCGCTTCGGTGGACCGCATCTTCATTGCGGAAAAAACCGGCGGCACCGCCGACCTCAGGCGTACGGCGGACGGATGGACCGTCAACGGCATGCCGGCAAAGAACTTCCAGGTGGACCTGCTGCTGGAAACCTTCAAACTGGTGGAATTGCGCGCCCCCGTTCCCAAAAGCATGGAAGCCAATGTGCTGCGCCTGATGGCCGGCACCGCCAAGAAGGTGGAAATCTACCAGGGCGGGAAGACCCCCTCGAAGATCTGGTGGGTGGGCGGTTCCAGTTCCGACCACTATGGCACTTACATGGTGTTGGAGATCCCCGGCAAGGGTCGCAGCGGGGTGCCGTTTGAAATGGGCATGGCCGGGTTTACCGGTGTGCTGAACACGCGGTTCCACACGGTGATCGACGACTGGCGCAGCAGCCGGGTCACCTACTACCCCAGGCTCGCCGAGATAAGCCGTGTGGACCTGGAAGTGCCAGCCGAACCCGGGCAAGGCTTCAGCATCACCTATAAAGGGGGCGACAGCCTCCGCCTTTTTGATGCCAACGGGCAGGCCATGGCCATGGATACCGCCCGGGTACAGGACCTGATGCTCGCCCTGCGCAACGGCAGTTTCGAGGGCTTTGCCCGCCAGCTTTCACCCGGGCAGCGCGATTCGCTCCTGCGCTCAACGCCGCTGTATGTCCTGAAGATCACAAGCACCCGGGGCGTGCAACGCATCCCCTTCTGGTACAAGGCCGCCGACCCTGGCGCCAAGGACCTCAGCTTCGAGCCGATGACCGGGGACATCAACCGCATGTACGCCTTGGTAGGCGATACCGCCCTGGTGTTGGTGCAACGCTTTTGGTGGGACCGGGTTACCCGGCCAGCCTCCACCCTCCAAGCTCCCCGTGCATCGGCCCCGTAACCGTGCCCGCACCGGCGGATGTGGATAAAGGTCCGCCGTTGTTGATAACACCTGGCCCTGCCACCCTCCCGCCCGGATATCTTTGCGCCCCGCCCCGCAAGCCCATGGAACGGGCGATCACGCATAACTGAAAAGACCACCAGATGAAGTTCATCGTCTCCAGCAGCGCTCTGCTCAAGCAACTGCAGGGCCTGCAAGGCGTTCTTGCCAGCAACAACACCCTGGCCATCCTCGACAATTTCCTGTTTGAAATAGACAACAAGAAACTGACGATCACCGCCAGCGACCTGGAGACGACCATCACGGCGGAAATGGCCGTGGAAGCCAAGGACAAGGGCAGTGTGGCCATCCCCGCGCGGCTGCTCCTGGACACGCTCAAGGCGTTCCCCGAGCAACCGCTGACCTTCAGCGTGGACGGCAAGCACTTTGGGATCGAGATCAGCAGCGACCAAGGCAAGTACAAAATGACCGGTTTCTCCGGTGCTGAGTTCCCCAAGAGCCCGGTGCTGGAGGACCCCACCACGGTGGGCATGCCTGCCGGTACGCTGGGAATGGCCATCAACAAGAGCATCTTCGCCACCGGCAACGACGACCTCCGGCCGGTGATGGGCGGGATTTTCTTTGAACTCTCCGAGGAAGCCGTGCGGTTCGTGGCCACCGATGCCCACAAACTGGTCCGTTATACCCGCAGCGACATCAGCTCACCCAAGGCGGCCAGCTTCATTGTGCCCAAGAAGCCCCTGAACCTGCTGAAGAACTCCCTGGCGGCCACCAATGCCGAAGTGAGCCTGGCATTCAACGAAAACAACGCCTCCTTCACGTTTGACAACATGCAGGTGGTGTGCCGCCTGATCGATGGCAAGTACCCCAATTATGAGGCGGTGATCCCCAAGGAAAACCCCAACAAGCTCAGCATCGACCGCCAAAGCTTCCTGAACGCCATCCGCCGGGTCTCCCTGTTCAGCAATAAAACCACCCACCAGGTGCGGCTCAACATCACCGGCAGCCAATTGGCCATCAGCGCTGAAGACCTGGATTACGCCAACGAGGCCAACGAAATGCTCACGTGTGCATACGAAGGCCAGGACATGGTCATCGGCTTCAATTCCCGCTTCCTGATGGACATGCTGACCAACTTGGACAGCGAACACGTGATCCTGGAAATGAGCGCACCCAATCGCGCGGGCATCCTGCTCCCCTCCGGAGATTCCGAACATGGCGAGGACATCCTGATGCTGGTGATGCCGGTGATGCTGAACAACTGATCGGAAACTATAGAACCCCGGACCGGTACGGAATGAAACCAATGATCCCCTTGGCAGCCTTGTTGATGGGCTTGGTCCTGAGCGCCAATACCTGCACCGAAAAGACCGGCAGCGCGGGCGCAACCGCTGGTCCATCCGGCGCGAAATGGGTGCTGGCCAGCCTCAACGGCGAAGCGGTCCGCATGCCCGAGGGCGTGGAAACGCCTTTTCTGAGCATCGACAGCTTAGGCACCAACGTTACGGGCTACGCGGGCTGCAACCGGGTATTCGGCACCATGCGCATCTGGGGCGATTCCATCGCCTTCCCCGGCCTGGCGGCCACCCGGATGTATTGCCAGGAAACCCAACAGACCGAAGACCGCTTCCTGGAGGCGCTCAACCTGGCGCGCACCTGGTCGGTGAAGGATGGTGATCTTATCCTTCTTGGCGGGAAGGAACTGGCCGTGTTCCACCGGTCAGAAAAATAATTCCTGCTCCGTAGCCGGGCTGCCGCCCCGGGAATGCTGCCGTGCCGCATACCCTCGGCGGAAGTCCACGTCCCACCTGCCCCTGCGGTACAAGGGTATTCCGGGCGACAAGATCTGTTCCAGCCGCTCATTGAAGCCCTCCTGATCATCGGGGAAGATCCGGCTCGTTGCCGATGGCGTGCATGGCATGAACCGGCCCCGTCTTCTGTTCACCGGATACCGGCGCACGGGCCCGTCATGCTACCGGCAGCGTGAAGCCCTCGCTCTCCCCGGGCCCAAATGAAAAGGGCCACCCATGGGGCAGCCCTTTCCAACTGTGCGGTGCTGGCTTAGCGGATGATCTGGAGTTGCTGTGCTTTCACCCAGTCGTTGGTGGTGATGCTCACCACATAATTTCCGGTTTGCAAACCGTGCAGGTCGAAGGTGTTCGGGCTGCCGTTGGCCCCGAATACCTCATGATGTACCGTACGCCCGGACAAGTCCGTTACGCGAAGGTCCACCGTGCCGTGCACCCCTGCTGGAAGCTGAAGGGTGAACTGGCCGTCGGAGGGGTTTGGATACACGGCGAATTCCGCACTGCCGTTTTCATCAATGCCAACGGCCCCGCATTGTACTACCCAATGCAAAGGCAGCTGCGTCTCCCCGGTGGCGCAAGAGCCCGTTGCGTTGGACACGATGCGCACCAGCATGGTGTGGAACCCGTTGGTGGTGTTCACCGCCCAGCCCGTCATGTCGCCATCCAAGTTGCCCTGCCATCGCAAGTTGGCCGGCAGGGGGGCCAGCCCGTTGTAGATCTGTACAAAATCATTCACGAGCATAGTGCCCCATAGGAATTCCACGGTCAACGGTACGCCTGCAATACCTTGGTAGGCAAACCAGGCGGTGTCATTGTTGGCATAGCAATACTCGTACGCAGTAGCGGCGCATACCGTGTCCACGCATGCCTGTGAGTTGGAGCTGAACTCCTGGCTGTAAATGCGGCACAGGTTGTTCGTTTCGCTCAGCACCGTCAGCATCACCGTACTGTCCATGGGGAAAGGCCCCACCATGGTAAGACCTGTCGGAATATTCGCCAACGTGTCCGTGCCCAATGAGTTGGCGATCCGCACGAAGGCTCCCGAGCCCAGGTCGGTCACGTTCACGGCAATGGAGTAGCTGTGGTGGATGCAGTCCTCCACCATGCTGTATGTGGCGGCCGGGTTGGTGCAATCCATGCAGCCCACTTCCCACGCCCATTCCGTTTGGGTGCTGCTTTGGCAACTGCCGGACCCGTCCGAAGTGAGCTCCATGTAGATGTCCGTACCGCTGGCGATGAGCTCCAGCCCCGCCAGATTGAGCTGGCTGGTTTGAATGTGCTCGAACAACAATGGGGAGTTGTTGCTCGGGCCGTCAAACACGCGCAAATGATCCCACGTAGCCGATTCAATGGTACCGGCTGAGAACTGGATCACCAACGGGTTGTTGGAGGAGGCTTGCCAATGCCACGCATGGTTGTCGTTGTTTTGATAGCAGTAGGTTTCGTTGAGCACATTGCCCCCGCATTGGATGATCGTTGGGCACAGCGGGTTCACCATGGCGGTGGAGCTCACGTTGCACAGCGGGTTTACGTCGTTGGACAAGGTGATCACCGTGGGTGTGCCAGCAGGGAACGGGCCGGCCGTGTACGTGCCCGGCGCATCGGCCTGCACCGTGGGGGCCCCATTGTTATTGGTAATGTCCAGCAAGGGATCACTGCCCAGTTCCGTGATGTTCACTTCAATGCTGTACTGCATGTTAGCACAATCCGTCACCACATTGTAGGTGGCCTGCGGCGAGGTGCAATCCAAGCAGCCCACTTGCCATATCCAGCCCCAAGTGCTGTTGGTGGCACAGCTTCCCGAGCCGTCCGAGGTGATCTCCATGTAGATCTGGCCCGACGATGCAATGACTTGTACACCGGCAATGTTCGTGGTACCCGATGGGTTTTCATACAGTAACGGGCTTTGGTTGTTCGGCCCGTTATAGATGCGGAGGTGGTCCCAGGTGCTGGATTCGACGCTGCCCGCCGAGAAGATCATGATCAGCTGCTCATTGTTGTCGCTTTGGTACAACCAGTGGTGGTTGTCGTTGTTCGTATAACAGTAGGCCTGATCCAGCGGCGCCCCGCCGCATTCCAAAATGATCGGGCAGTTGCTGGCCGTGCCCAATCCGGTAAAGTATCGGTTGCACATGGGGTCCGTGGCATGCGCTACGGTAAGGTCCACTGACTGCCCCACGGTAAAGGGTCCGATGGTGTGCACACCCGTGGAAAGCCCGGGGTCGGTTTGGTCCGGCCCTCCGTTGACGCTGTATACCAAGTCCACACTGGCGCCATCACCCACGCTCGTGACGTTCACATCCAAGGAATACTGGTTGTTCGCGCAATCATCCACCAAGGTCACTGTGGCCGATGGGGGCACACAGTTCAGCAGGAACTGCACGGTGGTGGTCTGGCAGCCGCTCGCGGTGGCGCACAGGTCATTGACGGTCCAGTGCGGATAGAGCGATCCATTGGCCGTGGCCGTGGCCACTAACGGGGAATACCCTTGGGCGATGGCCGGCCCGGTGGGTGTTCCTTCCCGTACCGTAATGTACCCGCCTCCGGTAATGGTGAATTCGTAGTTGGCCCCTGCGACCACCCCGTTCACCGTGCTGTATTCGCTCATGTAGGAGCAAGAGGAGATCTGGGTAAGGGTACCGTCCGCGTTCGGGGTTGCAGTGCCGTAGGCGGAAGTGTTGGTGCAGCCTTGCGCGCTCATCGTCGCGGGCAAGCACCATGAAGCGAGCAGGAAGGTCAACGCGCTTAGGGGTATGGTTCGTTGCATGTGTGGGGGCATTCAATGGTTCAGGCCCGAAAGATAATCCCCGCTCCCTGTTATTCTGCAGTCAGGTTCGGCCATTGCCCCGGAACATCCGGCCGTGGCGCAACTCCCGGGCGGGCCCTGCCGTATGAGCCCCCCATGCTACTTCCCCCCCTTCGGAGCCCCATGGCCTTGGTGTTCCTGTGTCTTGGACTTGCTGCGGTTGCCGTACCGTCTATCCATGTGGACCGGTTGCGTGAGCTCAAACGGTTCAGGTCCCGGGTGCAAGCCGCCGAAGAGACTGGAAGGCAGGACCTGGTGCTGCGGGAATCGCGCAAGCTGCGCGACCTGCTAGTGAGTTACGGCTGCTTGGATTCCGCATTGGCGACCTGCCTACGGGTGGCGAACATGACGGGTATTTCGGCCGATCGACATGTGATGGCCGACGACTGGCGCGTGCTGTCCAAGGTTTCGCAGGAATCCGGTGATCATTCGGGGGCCCTGGCTGCCAGCAAACGGGCTGTTCTGCTCTTGCGGGGCACGCCCGACCATGCCTCGGTCGGCAATGCCTGCCTTGATCTGATGGACCTATTGATGGATGAGGGGCACGAGCAGGAATTCCGCAAACAAAGCGAAGAAGCGTTGGCCGCCTTTAGCAAGGTGAATGATCAATTGGGCGTATTACGCGTGCAATACCGCCAAGGTGAACAATTGGCCGCGCGGGGCAAGGGAGCTGATGCCTTATCCGTGCTGCATGCAGCTCTGCGCCACCAGAACCTGATCGCGGACCCGCAGGAAACCGCCCGTATCTGGTTCGCCATCGCGCGCGCCAATGCCGCACTTGCCAACTGGGCGGCTGCGCGTTCGGCCTTCCGCGAAGCACAGAAATGGGTTCCGTCCGCATGGTCAACCACGCCGGATCTACTCGGTCTGTTGGCCGCCATCCAGGAAGGCCAGGGTGACCTACAGGCAGCTCTGCACACCCGCAGACAGGAGATCCTTGCCAGGGATTCGATGTTCAATGCTGATCGCATGATCCGCAGCGAGCGCCGGTATCTTTTGTTTGATGCACGCGCCAAAGAGGAGGAGTTAAAGGAGCTGCACGGCCAAAACAACTTGGCAAGCTCGGCGCTGGCGGCGGAAAGCACAAAACGCCGTTGGGTCTCAATGGGCAGCGCGGCGGTGATTGTAACCCTGTTGCTGCTTATCGCTCTGCAGGCCGTCCGTTTACGCCGGTTGCGCCACACACGCCTCCGTAACGGGGTGATCGGCAGGCAGATCAGGATTGTGGAACAGGAGCGCACCGGGCTTGAAGCGCAGAACCACCACCTGGAAGATGCGCTCAGCCAAGTGCATGAACGCAATAAGCAACTGGCCAGCCTGCAATATCCCGTTGACCTGGGCATCCGCCTGCTGCACCTTTTATCCGAGGTGCTCGAGCGTAACGACGGGAGCCGCGACCCGGCAGCGGCTTGGGCCGCCCTGCGGCACCGCTTGGGCATCTTGTCGTTGGTGTGGGAGAACCTGAAGAAATCCCAATGGATCGGCAAGATCAACCTCCCCGCCCATTTCAATGCCTTGGCCGTTAACGTGTTCCGGGAGTCCGGGCATGGGGAGGAACTGGACCTCACCGTGGAGGTGGCCGAATTGGACATGGAAGTCGAAACGATGGTGTTGGTCAGCCTGCTTTTCTCGGAGCTGGCACGGATCAGTGCGCGCCACCGTACGCCGGAAGCCGGGAGCAGGGAAATACGCTTCGGGCTTCGCCAAATCAGCACGGCGCAATGCGAACTGCTCTACACGGATCCCAGCGGGGCCCTGTCCGGCGCGTCTTTGGGCAATGGAACGCTCAACGGAGTGCTGCTCCACACGTGGGCAGCCGGCTTGGAAGGCGACATACGCCTGCTGAAGGGGGAAACCACCTCCTTCCAGTTCACCTTCCGTACGCTCCCGTTGGAGGAAATGCGCAAGGCCTCATAGGTAGCGGGGCTGATGGACTACCTTCGCGCTTTCTTTTTTCGCCACCGGCCCATTCACGCCATACTCCATTGGAAACTTCCGCACCCGTATCCGACTTTCGTGCTCTCGACCTCGATCCCGGCCTCCTGCAAGGCTTGGATTCCATGGGCATCCTCAAGCCCACACCGATCCAGGCGCAGGCCATCCCTGCCGTACTTGACGGAAAGGACCTGATTGCCTGCGCACAGACGGGCACGGGCAAAACGGCCGCCTTCCTGTTGCCGCTCATCGAGGTCATCTATGGCTACAAACCCCAGGTGGAAGGTTCCATCCGTGCCTTAGTGATCGTACCCACGCGCGAGCTGGCCCTGCAGATCGACCAGCAGATGCAGGCCATCGCCTACTTCACCCCCATCACCTCCATGGCCGTGTACGGCGGCAGCGATGCCTCCTCCTTCGACCAGCAAAAGGCGGCCCTGACCGGAGGCACGGAAGTGATCATCGCCACGCCCGGCAAGTTGCTCAGCCACCTCAACCTGGGCTATGTGGCCATCAAGGGCCTGGAGTTTCTGGTGCTCGACGAGGCTGACCGCATGATGGACATGGGCTTCATTGACGACATCAACCGCATCGTGCAATTCCTGCCCAAAGAGCGCCAAACGCTGATGTTCAGCGCCACCATGGCCCCGCCCATCCGCGAGCTGGCCCGCAACATCCTGCGCGACCCCCTGGAGATCAGCATTGCCCTGAGCAAACCCGCCGAGGGTGTGAAGCAGGAGGCCTATGTGGTGCACGAGCCGCAGAAGGCCCCGGTGCTGGAGCACATCCTGCGGGTAAACGAGGCAACGAGCATCATCATCTTCGCAGGCAGGAAGGTGGAAGTGCGCAACCTGGCCCGGCACCTGAAGAAAAAAGGCTTCGACGCCCAGGCCATGCACAGTGACCTGGAGCAGAGCGAGCGCGAGCAGGTGATGCTGGATTTCCGCAACCGCAAGCTGCGCATCCTGGTGGCCACCAACGTGGTAAGCCGAGGCATCGACATCGACGACATCGACCTGGTGATCAACTATGACGTGCCGCGCGACCCGGAAGACTATGTCCACCGCGTGGGCCGCACTGCCCGGGCCTCGAAAAAGGGGCAGGCCATCACCTTCATCACCGAGGTGGACATGCGCGAGTTCGGCCGCATTGAGAAATTGATCGGTTACCCTGTGGAGAAGCTGCCCCTGCCCGCCGGCTTCGGTGAAGGCCCGGCCTACCGGGCGGAGGGGGTGAAGGGCGCCCGCCCAAACAAGGACCGCCGCGCACCCGGTGGCGGGCGGCGCGGCGGCCATGGTGGCGGGCGTGGCGGCGCGGGGCGTGCCGGCATCCACGGGGGACGCCGTTAGCGCACCCGGAACTTGTCGCGGTTCTTCTCGATCACCGCCTTGGCATCAAAGCCTTGTGCACTTGTGCCGTTGGCAAGGATCTCCACCGATACGATGTGGTCACCTTGGGCGATGGCGTTCACCACCTCCTGCCCGGCAACCACATGGCCGAACACGGTGTGCTTGCCGTCCAGCCACGGGGTGGCCACATGGGTGATGAAGAACTGGCTTCCATTGGTGCCCGGGCCGGCGTTGGCCATGCTGAGGATACCCGGCTTGTCGTGCCGCAGGCCGGGCACGATCTCGTCCGGGAACACGTAGCCGGGGCCTCCCCGTCCTGTTCCGGTGGGGTCACCGCACTGCACCATGAAGTCCGCGATCACGCGGTGGAACACAATGCCGTCGAAGTACGGGACGCCTGCCGCCTTGGCGCTGGTTTGGCGTTCACCCTTGGCCAAGGCCGTGAAATTGGCCACGGTCAGCGGCGTTCTTTCGTGCTCCAATTGGCACACGATGGTGCCCTTGTTGGTCTTGATCTCCGCGAAGAGTCCTTCGCCCAATGTGTTGTTCTCCACGTTGCTCCTGGTTTTAGGGTTCACACGTCAATTACCGGCCGGTGATGAACTTGGCCTTGTTCGCCTCCAGCACTTTCACCGCATCGAAAGCCTTGGCATCCTTGCCTACTGCCTCTATCTTCACCTGCATGGTTACCTCCTCGTTCGGCCGGTCCTGCGGGCCGCGCGGCAGGGTGGCGATCTTGTCCACGGTTTCCATGCCGGAAACCACCTTGCCGAAGATCGAATAGGCGAGCGGAAGGCCATAGTCTTGGTGCATGATGAAGAACTGTGAGCCGTTGGTGTTTGGCCCGCGGTTGGCCATTGCCATCACGCCCCGCTTATAGCCCTCCTTCGCGGATGCCTTGGAAGGGTCCAACTCGTCGGGGAAGGTGTAGCCCGGCCCGCCGGCACCAGTGCCCGCAGGGTCGCCTCCTTGGATCATGAACCCGGAGATCACGCGGTGGAAGATGGTGCCGTCGTAGTAGGGCGTGCCGTCAGGCTTGGCGCTGTTATGCTGCTTGCCCTCGGCCAACGCCACAAAGTTCGCAACGGTCAAGGGTGCGTCCTGGTAGGCCAGTTTCGCCTTGATGGTGCCCAAGCGGGTGGTGATGATCGCAAAGAGGCCTTCGGCGGTGTCTGCGGGAATTGCAGTCTGCGGTACGGCTTCCGCCTGTTCAACGGGAGTGGCCGGCGGTAGGGCCGTGGGGGTTTCAGCTGTTGCCGTGGTGGTGTTGGTGCCGCAGGCAAAAGCCAAGGCGATGCCGGCAAGTGTGGACGTGATCTGCATGGTGTTCATGTAGGTGTTTTGCGGGGTGCGAAGTTAATGGCGGGCAGATGCCAGGGAATTAAAACAGCAGGACCCTCGGGCTGAACCGCCCGTTGAGCCTGCGATCTCGATCAGTTGTTCGTTGTCAGTTGTTAGGGTTGACCCCGCAAACGGCGCGCGGTGGCCAATTCGCTGAGTTTGAACCTACGCCCGCGTATTACCCGGAATATGCAGCAGGATTTCTACTGCGGCCCGAAATCACTGCGGCAGCGTACGCTTCGCCGGTTTTCCCCTCGGCACAATAGCTTGTGCTATTCCTTCTCGGTGAAACCCGCGCTGTCCTTGTGATTTCGACCCTCGCAACGAACCCTGCTGCATAATCCAGGTATTAGGGTTGCCCCCTCTGAACTACGGAGTACTTTGAGACCTCGTTGGAACGGCCCTGACAACTAACATCTTTCAACTCACAACCAGTCGAAACTTCAAATTCAGCCGCCAGTTGCGGACTCCAGGCCCGATAGCCCTGTTCAAAGCAGCGGGGCTTCCAGGGCATCGAGCTTCTCCACGGAGAACTTGCCGGATTCCCGGTGGACGATGTTGCCCTGCGGGTCCACGGTGAAGAAGTAGGGAATGTTCCTGTCCCTGATGCCCAAGGCTTGCAGAACGACATCGGCATCACCCTTGAAGAAAACAACTTGTTTGGCCAAGTCCGCGTCCACCCGCTTCTTCAGGGTGTTCATGCTGGGGCCGTACGCGGCCATGTCCAGCCCGGTGAACACTGGCACCAGGTACAGGTTGACGCTGTAGCTGGAAGCGAACAACCCACTCTTCATCACAAACCGGTTGTACGCCGGGGCAAACCATTCTTCCAGTGCAGGCTGCGCTTTCTTGCCGGCCACCACGGCCATTATGCTCCAGCTTCCGTTGGTTGGCAATTGGACGGAATTCCCCTGTACAGTTTCACCTTCCAGCGGCGGGAAGGTGGCCTGTGCGGCAAGGATGACGGGCATGAAGAGAGCGGGAACGAGCAGGTTTCGAACAGGATGCATGGCGCGTGTTCCGGCAAATACAGTGCCGCAACTATTGCGGGTTTTTCCCCACGAAAGGCTTGAAGTATTCCGTAAGCGTGGCCAGGTCGTGCTTCAGGTCGTCGCTCACGTGGAAGGGTTCGCTGAAGGTGACCGTTTTCCTGCTGTAGTCGAAGCTGGTGAGGATCAGGGGCACATTGGCCTTGCGCGCGATGTGCCAAAAGCCGGTTTTCCACTTCTCCACCTTGGCGCGCGTGCCCTCCGGGGTGATGGCCACGGCAAAGCCCGGCACGGTGTTGAAGTAGGCGATGATCTGGTCGGTGATGTTGCTGTGCTTGGAACGGTCCACCGGGTAGCCGCCCAGCCACCTGAACCACCAGCCTAAGGGTGAATCGAACAAGGACTTTTTGGCCAGGTAGTTGGCTTTGAGCTTGATGGCGCTGCGCACGAACAAGCCGAGAAAGAAATCCCAGTTGCTGGTATGGGGCACCACCAGATAGATGACGCTGCCCACCTCGGGGGGCCGGTGGTCCACCACCTTCCACCCGATGATCTTGAGCACGGCACGTGAAATGGAGCTGAACATGCGGGGGCCAAGATAGCAGCAGCCTCCCCGCCCCTACTTTCCTAAAAGCAGGAGGGCGGCCCACCACGGACCGCCCTCCTTCATTGATCGTGCCAGTGCGGGTTATTCCGCAGCGCCTTCTTCGGGCTTGGCCTTGGTCTTTGCCTTGGCGCGTTCGCTGTCTTCCATGGCATGCTTCAGGTCGCTCAGCACGTCCAGGTCGCCAAGCGTGGAGCGCTCCACCTTTTCGTTGATGCTGCGGACACTGGGGCTTTGGCCTCCATCCTCGGCGGCTTTCCCGCGGCCGCGCTTGGCTGAAGGGGCGCTCTCCAAGGGTTCCTCGCCTTCCTCGAAGGTGCGGGTATGGCTCAGGGTGATGCGGCGTGCCTCGCCATTGAACTCCAGCACCATGAACGGCAGCTTGTCCTCCAAGTTGGCCTTGCTGTTGTCCTGCTTGCGCAGTTGCTTCAGGGCCACGGTGCCTTCCACCCCGTATGGCAGGGCCACGGTGAAGGTGTTGCCCGAGCGGGCAATGAGGGTACCCTCATGGATGCTGCCCACCTTGAAGGTGTCGGCAAAGACTTCCCAGGGGTTCTCCTCCACTTGTTTGTGGCCCAGGCTGAGGCGGCGGTTTTCCTTGTCCACTTCCAGGACCTGCACTTCCATCTCGTCACCGATCTTGCAGAAGTCGCTGGGGTGCTTCACGCGCTTGGTCCAGCTGAGGTCACTGATGTGCACCAGGCCGTCCACGCCTTCCTCCAGTTCCACGAATACGCCGAAGTGGGTGAAGTTGCGCACCTTGGCAGTGTGGCGGGAGTTGACGGGGTACTTGAACTCGATGTCCTGCCAGGGGTCGGTGGTGAGCTGCTTCATGCCTAAGCTCATCTTGCGCTCGTCGCGGTCGATGTTCAGGATCTGCACTTCCACTTCCTGGCCTTCGGTGAGGAAGTCCTTGGGGCTGCGCAGGTGCTGGCTCCAGCTCATTTCGCTTACGTGCAGCAGGCCTTCCACGCCGGGGGCCACTTCCACGAACGCACCGTAGTCGGTGGTCACCATCACCTTGCCCTTCACCTTGTCCCCTGCTTGGAGGTTGGGGTCCAGGGAATCCCAAGGGTGCGGGCTGAGCTGCTTGAGGCCGAGGGCGATGCGGCGCTTCTCGTCGTCGAAGTCGAGGATCACCACGTTGATCTTCTCGTCGAGCTTCACCACTTCCTCGGGGTGGTTCACGCGGCCATAGCTCAGGTCGGTGATGTGGATCAGTCCATCCACGCCGCCCAGGTCCACGAACACGCCGTAGCTGGTGATGTTCTTCACGGTGCCCTCGAGCACTTGGCCCTTTTCCAGGCCGCTGATGATCTGCTTCTTCTGCGCCTCGATCTCGGCTTCGATCAGGGCCTTGTGGGAAACCACCACGTTCTTGAACTCCTGGTTGATCTTCACCACCTTGAACTCCATGTTCTTGCCCACGTACTGATCGTAGTCGCGAATGGGCTTCACGTCGATCTGGCTGCCGGGCAGGAAGGCTTCGATGCCGAACACGTCCACGATGAGTCCGCCCTTGGTGCGGCACTTCACATAGCCCGTGATGATCTCATTGCCCTCCATGGCGCTGTTCACCTTGCCCCAGGCATTGTGCACGCGTGCCGTTTTGTGGGAGATGATCATCTGGCCGGACTTGTCCTCCTGCTTCTCGATGTACACCTCCACCTGGTCGCCGATCTTCAGGTCGGGTTTGTAGCGGAACTCGCTCAACGGCACCACGCCCTCGGATTTGTACCCGATGTTGATGACGGCCTCCTTCTTGTTCAGGCCCACGATGGTGCCCATGAGCACTTCCTTCTCGGAAATGCTGCTGAGGGTATTCTCATAGGCATCCTCCATTTGCTTGCGGTCAGCCGAAGTGCCGGGCGTGGCATTTTCCAGGGCTTCCCAATCGAAATCGGCCGGAGGTGCGGCGAAGACGACCTTGTTGTTTTCCACTGATGACATACGTTCCTTCCTTGTTTGTATCCCGGGCCCTGGCAGCACCGCCCGGAAGGTTGTTGGTGTGTGGTCCGTGGTGCTGCTGCACGGACCTTCCCGCAAAAGGGGCCGCGAAAGTACGGATAATGAGGCAATTGGCGTTGCCCGGTAAAAACCGGCGCCTGTAGCCAACGACCTTCGTCCGGTGGCCCCCCGCGCCATGATCCAAGCATGCTTTCCTGATCCTTCCGCATTTACCCGCGATCGGCCATTGCCGCCCCCCGTTCCGCTGGTTTCACGCCAAGGCCCCACGCATGGAACTTCACCGCCCATGGTGATCGCTGACCGGCCTTCCAGCCGCTGTACCGACCTTTGGCCCGGTTCCCACTGCGGGGGGCTATCTTCCCCATGAAACTTTATACCATCGATACCGGACTCTTCAAACTGGACGGAGGTGCCATGTTCGGCGTGGTGCCCAAGGTGCTTTGGAGCAAGAGGCACCCTTCCGACGAAAACAACCTGTGCACCTGGGCCATGCGCTGCCTGTTGGTGGAAACGGGCGGCCACTTGGTACTGATCGACAACGGGATCGGGGACAAGCAGGACGCCAAATTTTTCAGTCACTATGACCTGCACGGGGACGACACCCTGGCGGGCTCCTTGAAGAAGCACGGCTTCACCCCGGATGATGTGACCGACGTGTTCCTTACCCACCTGCACTTCGACCATTGCGGGGGGAGCATCCGGCGCGAAGGCGACAAACTGGTGCCCGCTTTCCGGAATGCCCATTACTGGAGCAACCAATACCACTGGGAATGGGCCACCCGGCCCAACCCGCGCGAGAAGGCCAGCTTCCTGGGCGAGAACATCCTGCCCATACGGGAAAGCGGCCAGTTGAAGTTTGTGGAGGCAGAGCGGGCGCGGGATACGGACACTCCCTACGTGAAGGGGCTCTTTCCCGGGTTCGACGTGCTGTTGGTGAACGGGCACACCGACGCCATGATGATCCCGCACATCGCCTACAAAGGGCGCACCCTGATCTACATGGCCGACCTGATACCCAGCGCACACCACATACCGGTGCCTTGGGTGATCAGCTATGATACACGCCCCTTGCTGAGCATGCAGGAAAAGGCACCCGTGCTGGAACAAGCGGCCGACCAGGGATCGATCCTCTTTTTTGAGCACGACAGCACCACGGAATGCGCCCTGGTGGAACGCACGGAAAAAGGCGTGCGGCTCAAGGAAACCATGCGGCTGAACGAGATTTGAAAGCCGGGGGTCGGCTTCCCCCTACCAAAGCTCCAGGCCGAAGATCTTCACGGTGGTGTACTGGAACCCGATGTACACCCCGTCCGGCCGTTCTTCCACGGGGAAAACCTCCATGCTGTCCATACCGCCGGTGCGGCTGCGGCCCGTGGCCAAATTGAAGCCCATGCGGTGCATCGGGCAAATGAGGTCGCCTCCTTCGCACCAGCCGCCCGCAAAACTGCTGCCCTGGTGCGGGCAGCGGTCCAGGACGGCATGGAGCCTTCCCCCATTGCGGACCAAGCAGATCGCCTTGCCGCTCAAGTGCACGCGTATCGGCTTGTTTTCCGGGAACACGCGCGGCGTACCGTCACTCAGTTTTTTCCACCTGGTCCCTTCGATGAACATCACGGGCGAACATAAGCCCCGTTCAGGCGGATATCGTGCACCTTGGCGCCCTGCTGCCTGCATGCGCTGCGCGCCCATGCGCGTTGTTTGCCGCCCATGTTGGCATTCAGCACCCATTCCGCCCCTGGAGCGCCCTTGATCGCTCCGGCATCCACCCTGCCCGGCCCATACAGGACCACGGACCGCGCCCTCATGGGGCTGGCCGCCACCGCCCCGGCCGTGCGGTCCGCTGCGAGCAGCACAAACCGATCGGGCCCCAAGTCCACCTCGAACGGCAAGCTGTCGGTGCATACGATACGGTGCGCCCCCACGCTTCGGGCATGCGCTTCCACCTTTTCCCGGGCCCAGCGATCGTCGACATTGCCGAACGCATGGAGCGTCCGCCCCTGCACAAACGCGCAAGCCATGCCGTCCCGCACGGAATACACGGCCATCATCCGCTGTCCGTTGCGCCGGAGCGCGGTCCAGCCCCATCCACACAGGAGCAACAACAGCGTCGCCATGGTCGCCGTACGTGCCCAGCGATGGCCCTGCATCAGCCAGATGGCGCCAAAGGCCAGTAGCAGGTACAGCCCCGCCATGCCCCAAAAGCCCACCCGGATGGCAGGATATGCCGCCGGTAGCCCGGCAAAAAATCCGGCCAGCAAGCCCAGTAGCAGCAAAAGCCACTTCATCACAGCCGACACTAAGGCGCCCAGCACAGGCACCGCATGGACGGCGAGCAGGATGATGCCGCCGTATACCGCCACACCCACCAAGCCCACAATGGCCATGTTGGCCGGCAGGAACCAGACCGGGAAGGCCTGGAACACATACAGGCACAACGGTGCCGTGAACGCCTGCGCGGCCATGCTCACCACCACAAGCGACCAGAAGAAACCGGCCACTGCATTGGGCGGTGCCCAGACCTGGTGCAAGGGTCTGTAGAAAACGGCTATGCCCAATACGGCTAAGAAGGAGAGCTGAAACCCGAGTTGGTCGATCATTTGCGGGTCCCATAGCAACAGCAGTACCGCGGCACAGGCCAAGCTGTTCAAGGAGCTGGTCCGCCAGCGCACCATTTCGGCGATGGTGAATAGGGAGAACATCACCGTGGCCCGCAATACCGACGGGGCAAAGCCCGTGATCCCGGCGTAGGCCCACAATGCCGCCAAGGCCATTGCACCGCGCAGCAGGCGCCCGTGCCGCTTCTTGTCCAAGAACACCAATGCCCACAGCACCGCAACATAGATGATGCCCACATGGGTGCCACTGACGGCCAGCACATGGATGGTGCCGCTGCGGACAAAGTCCTGGTTTTGGTCCTTGTCCATTTCATCCCGTATGCCCAACAGCAAGGCCTTGGCCAAGGCACGTTCCCGTTCGGCCAATCCGGTGTTGCGGAGCCATCCCGTGATCCGGGTGCGTATCCGCTCGAACAGGCCGGGCACGGCAGGCCGAGCGTCAAGGAACGCCCATTGCTCCTCTGGAGCGAAACCCTCGTGGAACACTCCGCGGCTGGCGGCCCATTGCCTCACATCGAAGCCGCCGGGGTCCGGCTCCTTGACGATGGGCACCACGATGCTGGAAACCACAAGCCCATCACCCGGTTGTACTTCACGCCGGCTGCTGTCAGTGAGCAGGGTGAGCAGCACTCCCCCGCTGGCGGGCCGTGCCGCACCGCCCTCCACAGCCGCATGCACCCCGGCCCAGGCACGCACGGTCCGCCCGTTGGCCGAGGCCACCTCCTGGATCTGCACGTGCCAACCCTGAACAGCGCCGGGGAACGTGGCAACATGGCCGGGCCACCCCGCAGGGGAACGCAGGCTTTGCCACAGCACCCCGAAGCAAGCCAGCAGCACGAACAACCAAGCTCCGTTCAGCCAGCGGAGGCCGTACCGCTGGGGCCGGAATGCAACGTACAGCCAACCGCTGAGGGCGCATAGCACGACCACCCATGGCACCACCAAGCCCGGTGCCAACCACCGGCCCAACATCAAACCCGTAATAAAGGGTATGGCAGCGCGCAGTGCCGGAGCACGCACCAAGGCACTGGTGAGTCCAAGGCTTCCCCGCATGACCAGTTACTGATCTGCCCGCGCCCGAACGGCCGGGTTCAACGCCATCTGCCCCGGCGAACAAGATAACCCATGCCCGCAATACAAGGGGGTTTGATGCCGCCGACCGATCTTTGCCACCATGGGTACCATGGCCCGTTGGACCTTTCCCTTGTTGCTGCTTGCAGGCGGCACCCCCGTGGGCGTTGCCGGTCAAGCCACGAGCATGGGCGGCACCGCGCAGGCGGACACCAGCGCCCCCCTCAACTGGCGTGCACGCCACCAACCGGGCCGTGCGGCCATCTACTCGGCCATTCTGCCCGGTGCCGGCCAGGTCTATAACCGCAAATACTGGAAGGCGCCCATCGTACTTGGCGGATTGGCCACCTGCTATTGGTTCATCCAGGACAACAACAAGGAGTTCCAGCGGTACAAAACAGCCTACTTGGACGTGGTGAACGGACGCGCGGACGAATTCGAAGGGCGGTACACTGCCGCACAACTGCGCAGCGTGGCCGATACCTATCAGCGGTGGCGGGACCTGAGCTACGTGGCCGCCGGCCTGGTTTACGGCCTGAACATCATTGATGCCACGGTGGACGGCTACTTCGTCCGCTTCGATGTGGGTGAAGACCTCACGCTGCGGGCAGGCCCCTCCATCGGGTTGATGGCGCAGGGTGCTGCCGGATTCTCGTTTAGCGTGCAATTGCATTGAAGGGCACCTCTAAAAACCCAGAATTGGTCATTTGATCCGTTCTTCGCGGCAT
>ERZ795041.133-NODE-133-length-29142-cov-7.922680_pt1 | contig 29142 bp, 24 predicted proteins | sample MGYA00375125_ERZ795041 | MGnify/ENA primary metagenome ERZ795041 (study PRJEB30170, sample SAMN03074214) | activated sludge metagenome | biome: Common Effluent Treatment Plant; feature: Wastewater; material: Activated sludge; isolation source: activated biomass in...
GTAGGGCTACGCTGCTATTGTACAACCGTACTGTGAGGCTGTCCCCCGTGGAGGCGGCCACGTGTTCGGACTGGATGTGGACGTTCAGGATGCCGTCATCATCCAGCGTCAGGATGTGGTAATCGCTGTTGTCGTCGTAATTGAAGTTGAGGCGACCGTCCTGATCTGCGCCCACGGCCACAGTGTCCGTGTTGGCGGTATTCCAGTTGTCGTTGTCCTCATTGTCATCGGCGAACACCGGGGGGGTCACGTCGTAGCTGAAGCGGTATGAGGTGCCGCAGCCATCGCTGGCGAATTGCAGGAAGTAGCGCTGTTCATTGCCCCGGCAGGGGATGCTAACGGTGGAAGCGAGAGGCGTGGAGTTCGCCCCGATGCCCACGCGCCAGGTCTTTTGTAGGGCTACGCTGCTATTGTACAACCGTACTGTGAGGCTGTCCCCCGTGGAGGCATCCACGTGTTCGGCCTGGATGTGGACGTTCAGGATGCCGTCATCGTCCAGTTCCAGAATGAAGAAATCGCTGTTGTCGTCGTTCTGGCTGAAATTGATGCGCCCGTCCGCATTGGTGTTCACTGCCACGGTGTCGGTATTGGCGGTGTTCCAGTTGTTGTTGTTCTCGGTGTCGGCGCCAAAGACCGGTGGCAAAATTTCGTAGCTGAAGGTGTAGCTCAGGCAGCCGCTGGCTGGCGCATTCAGGCGCAGGTAGTAGGTGCCGGTGCCCCGGCACGTAAAGACGATGCTGTCCAGCGCGGAAGCGCCGTTCACCCCGCTGGCGAGGTTGAAACTGGCGATCTGACCCACGTTCTTATCATACAGCGCGAGGGAAACCCCGGAGGTGGGTCCATCGTTGCTCATGCTGGTGCGGATCTTCAACTGCCCCACCTGGGTCAGGGCCAGCGCGAAGTAGTCCACACTGTTGTCCGTGGGGCTGCAGGTGCCGGAGGAACCGCTCATGGAGCTTCCTTCCGCCACCGGGTTGTTCTGGTTCCAGGCGTTGTTGGGTTCCGTTTCCGTTTGCGCCCATGTACACAGCGGTACGGCCAGGGCCAGGGCGTGGGCAAGGAGTCTTCGGTTGGGTTTCATGGTGCGTAACGGTTTAGAGGAAGGGTTGAGGACGTTTGATGACTGCTTATCGGATTGCGGGTCGGGATGTGAACGGGCGGTTCATTTTTTTTGCTGCCTTGTCACTGAGGTCTGGATGGCATGATTGCCAATAGCAAATCAGGAAAATTGCCAGGGCGGGTGTCAATCCCACAATAGGGGGACACGGGCAGGGTGCTGCAAAAGAGCGACTACCGGTGGCGGCCGCGCGGGCAGCCAGTCTTCAAGGGATGGGGAAGGGTTATTCCCAAGAATTTTTCAGCCAAGCCCGTTCACCTTTTCAACCTACCCCGATGGGTTCGTGAACCCGGGTCAAAATCGGGGCGACCAGAGCGATGGCACAAACCGCCCAATTCCCGTATTATCGCAACTTGGAAGCAAAAGCCAGTGGAACAAAAGGCTGCGGCGGACATATTGTTTTTTTCCGCTTGGGCGGAAGCACTGGTGCGGAACGATCCCGGTACGCTCAAGAAGCTGTATGCGCTGCATTTCCCCACGGTGAAGCAGTATGTGCAACGCAACAGCGGCACCGCGGAGGATGCCCGGGACGTGTTCCAGGATGCCATTACCGTGCTGTGGCTGAAGGCCAAGGACGGCACCTTGCAACAGAATACCGAACCGGGTGCCTTCCTGTTCCGGGTCTCCAAAAACAAATGGCTGGACCGCGTACGGTCGGCCGCACAGCGCACCATGACCGTGGTACCCGTTGAACATACCGGCGCGCCCGATGACGTGGAAACGGTGGACCTGGAAGAACGGATCCAACGGCTGATACAGGTGTACGACCGCATGGACGAACACTGCCGCACCGTGCTGGGCCGTTTTTATTTCCAGCGGGAAGACATGGCCACCATCGCCCAAGCGATGGGCGTAACCGAAGAAAGCATCCGCACCATCAAATACCGCTGCATGATGAAGCTGCGCGCCTTCCGCAAGCACATTGCGGATGGGGGAAAGGAGACTGAACCATGAGCAAGGGAGCATTGGCACAAGGACGGTTTGAGGCCATCGAGGCCTATTTGCTCGGAAGCATGCCGGCAGCAGATCGCGTGCGGTTCGAGCAGGAGCTGAACACCGACCCGGAGCTGCGCGCCGAAGTGGCGATGCAGCGCGAGAACATGCTGGCCGTGGAATTGGGCGGCATGCAGCGATCGTTGCGCAGCATCATGGCGCAGGATGAAGAACGCGGATCCACCGGATGGGGCCATTTCCTGAAGTACGCCGCTGCCGTGGCCGTGCTGCTCATCGGTGGGCTGTGGTGGTTCAGCCGCCCGCCGCTGAATGAGCGCCTCTATGCGGAATTCCACCAAACAGACCCGGGACTGCCCGTGCCCATGAGCGCCACCCGCAATCCCGCCTTCCAGGATGCCATGGTGGCCTATAAACTGGGAGACTACCAGGAAGCTGCCGACAAATGGAACAAGCTGTTGCCTGCCTCGCCCGGCAATGACACCCTGAACTATTACATCGCCAGCGCGCAGCTCGCGAAAGGCAATGCCGCCGGCGCAATTCCCCTGTACAAGGCTGTCGCCAACGATCCAGCGTCGGCTTTCCATGATAAGGCGAAGTGGTTCCTGTTCCTCTCCTTGCTGCATGAAGGACGGTACGAAGAGATGCGGGCACTGGGCATGGAGCGGGACGGTACATACGGCGAACGGGTGCGGCAGATCGAGGACAAGATCGGTCAATGAGCAATGAGGAGCTTTTGGGCATTGCTGTTGGTCTCCATCTCGCTCCATGCCGGGGCGCAGGATCTGGCTGCGCGCCACGCGCTCATTGGCAAAGCGTATGAAGCGGAGCGCTACGCGGAAGTGGCACGCTTGATCGAGGCCCAACTGGAGCAGGCCCAAGGCACCACGTGGCAGGATTCCCTCCACCAGTACCTGTACAAGTATGGCCGCGCCATGGGTAAGACCAAAGGCGCGGATGCCGGTATTGCCGCTGCCGAAAGCGTGTTGGCGCGCATGGGGAGCACCTACAAGGCGGCAGACCGCATGGATGCCCTCTTCGACCTGAGCTGGATCTATTACGAGGCCGGGCGGTACAAGCAATGCGTGCGGGTTGATTCGCTGGCCACCGTGGTCGCGAAACGGCCCGGAGTGCCCCGCGCCATGGGCGGAAGGGCACACCAGTACTTGGCGTTCGATTACAGCATCATCGGCGATCACCGAAGTTCCCTTGCCCAGGCCAAGGCGGCATTGAGGGAGTACGCAAAGGCGGATTCGGTGCCTGTGGCGCAATGGGCCGAATCGTACACCGCCGCAGGCGTGGCCAATTGGCACCTCGGCTTTGTCCATGAGGCTGAAGAATGGTACAACAAGGCCTTGGAAACATTGGGGGACGGCACCACGGAGCCCATCCTGAACCGCAAGGCCAGCACCTATGGCAACTTGGGTGTGCTCTGGCAGCAATCAGGCGATCTGGCGCGAAGCAAAGCCAATTACCACGCCAGCTTGCGGATGTTCGATCAGCTGCTGGCTGCGACCAAGGACCCGTTCACCCGCGATGAAGCCACGGTGAACCGCTCCCGTACGTATTTGAACCTGGCCACCGTGTACTTCGCCATCGGCGACGAGGGCCGTGCGCGGGAACTGCTGGAACTGGCCTGGACGGACCGCAGCAGCGTGCTGCACCCCGATGATCCGCAGCTGCTCTCGGTGCGCGATCGCATGGCCGACCTGGAACTGGCGGCAGGCGCGTTGAAAAAGGCCGAAGTGCTTGAGCGCGCCTACCTCACTGCCTGCGAACAGCGCTACGGCAAGCAGAGCGAGGAGTACGTCCGCGCAGCATCGAAGCTGGCCGATATGTTGGCGCAGCAGGGGAACCGCACCAGTGCGGATTCGCTGTTCCGGCTCAGCATTGCCAATGGGCGGCATGTGGCGGATGACGCCACCAGCTCCATCCTGCTGGGCACCTTGAAAAAGCGGGCCAGCATGAAAAGCGGCCTGGGCCTGCACACGGAAGCCTTCGACGATTTGCGGCAAGCACGGGATATCGCGGCGCGCCTTGCGACGCAGGAGGACAACGCAGGTGTTGCCTTGTGCGATGTACGCATGGCCGAGCAGGCATTCCTCATCGGCCGCTTCCAACAAGCGCGCGACCTGGCCCGCGGAGCCTGGGCCATGATGCAGGACCGCGCACAAGCGGTGCTCACCGGGAACGGCCCGACCTCCTGCGCCGAGCCTGGGCTGCTGCCCGATGTGGTGTACTGGACGATCCGTGCGGAGCAAGCCATGCCCGTCCCCGACAGCGTCCGGAAAACCTGGAAGGACATGATCGGGCTGGCCATCCGGTCGCTGGAGCGCAACCGGGCGGGGCTGTCGGATGCAGCCAGCAAGCTACGGCTTACCGGATCGCAACAGCGCCTCTTCGCCTTGGCGCTGGACCTTGCCTATGAACAGTATGCACGCAGCCACTCCGAGGCGGACCTCCAAGGGTTCCTGGATCTTTCCGAGGCCAACCGGTCGATCCTGCTCAAGGAAAAGTTGAATTCCTTCGCGGGCTTACGGTTTGCGGGCGTCCCGGATTCGATCCTGGTGCGCGAACAGGAGCTGCAGGACGCGGTCACCATTGAGGGAGGAGATCGCGCCTCCATTACCGATCTGGACCGGCATGAGCGGGAGTATGCCGATTTCCTGGTGTTCCTGGAGCACACCTACCCCAAGTATTTCGCCCTGCGCCTTGGCGGACGCACGGCATCCCTTGCGGACATCCGGAAGCACTTGCTTGCACCGGACCGGCAACTGCTGTCGTACGTGCGTGCCGGCGACCACCTCTATGCGTTGATGGTGGGGGAGAAAGCGGCGGACCTGGTGCGGATGGATGCCAAGGACCTGGGCCGGGTCGTGGATGAACTCCGGGCCGCGGTGATGAAGCGAGAATCAGCAGCCTACGTGGCCAATGCCCATGCGGTGTACAACCACGTGTTCGCGCCGATCGCTGAAAAGCTGCCGGCGCGTGAATTGTTCATTGTTCCCGATGCGGAGCTGGGTTCGGTGAACTTCGAGGCCTTGCTTTCCCAACCCGGCGTAAAGGATTTCAAGGAGCACCTGCTGATCCATCGCTATACGATCAGTTACCTGCTCAGTGCCACCACGGCGCTCCAATTTGCCGATGGCGCACCCGGCAGGGCGAAGGGCACGCTGGCCATGGCCCCCGGATTTACCGACGAGGTGAAGCAGGCCTATCGCACCCAGGTGAAGGATACGGCCGAGATGGACCGCCGTTTCCTGAGCTTTGTGCGGCAACCCTTTGCCGTGGGCACCGCCATGGCGTTGGGGAAGTCCGAAGGCGCAACCGTGGTAACCGGTGCGGCGGCCACGGAGGAAGCCTTTACAAGGCAGGCCAATGGCCACGGTATCCTGTTCTTGGGCACCCACGCCGAGATGAACCCGAAGTCGCCGATGTATTCCCGCTTGGTGCTCAGCAAGGACGGCGACGGCACGGCCAGTGGTGGTGATGGATACCTGCACGCCTATGAGATCTATGCACTGGACCTGAAAGCCCAGCTGGCCGTGATCACGGCGTGTGAATCGGGCAGCGGCAAGGTGGACCCGGGCGAGGGTGTGCGCTCGCTGGGCTCAGGCTTTGCCTATGCCGGATGCCCCAGCTTAGTGGCTTCGTTGTGGAGCATCGATGAGAAGGTGAGCGCACAGATCATGGACAGCTTTTTCAAGCACTTGGAGCAGGGCATGCCCAAGAACGAGGCGCTGCGCCAAGCCAAGTTGGAGTTCCTCTCCACGGCCCAGGATGAGCTGGCCTTGCCCTACTACTGGGCGGGTTTGGTGCTCACGGGCAATGTATCACCGGTGGACACACCGGACCAGTGGCCTATGTGGTGGGTGCTTGCGGCCCTCGGGGTGCTGCTGGCGGGATGGGGCGTGCTCCGCGTTCGTTCCCGCTGGAAGCGCGAAGCGGCGGGAGGGGGTGCGCGATGAACGGAACGTGCAAGAACAGAAAGGGCCGCCCGATCCGGGCGGCCCTTCCGTTTGCTGAGGCTTGTGGGCTTACATCATCCCGCCCATGCCGCCCATGTCGGGCATGCCTGCGGCAGGCTTTTCCTCCTTCTCCTCGCTGATCACGCACTCGGTGGTCAGCAGCATGCTGCCGATGGAAGCTGCGTTCTCCAATGCCACGCGGGCCACCTTGGTGGGGTCGATCACGCCTGCGGCGAGCAGGTTCTCGTACTCCTCGGTGCGGGCGTTGAAGCCGAAGTCGGCCTTGCCGTCGCGCACCTTCTGCACCACGATGCTGCCTTCCATGCCGGCGTTTTCCACGATCTGGCGCAGGGGCTCTTCCAAGGCGCGGCGCACCAGTGCGATGCCCGTGGTCTCGTCATTGTTGGCGCCTTCCATCTTTTCCAGCACTTTCTGTGCCCGGATGTAGGCCACACCACCGCCCGGCACGATGCCCTCCTCCACAGCGGCGCGGGTGGCATGCAGGGCGTCGTCCACGCGGTCCTTCTTTTCCTTCATCTCCACCTCGGTGGCGGCGCCGATGTAGAGCACGGCCACGCCGCCGGCCAGCTTGGCCAAGCGCTCTTGCAGCTTCTCCTTGTCGTAGTCGCTGGTGGTGGTCTCGATCTGGGCCTTGATCTGGCCCACGCGCGCAGTGATGTCAGCCTTCTTGCCTGCACCGTTCACGATGGTGGTGTTGTCCTTGTCGATGCTCACCTTCTCGGCGGTGCCCAGCATCTTCAGGTCGGCGTTCTCCAACTTGAACCCGCGCTCTTCGCTGATCACGGTGCCTCCGGTGAGGATGGCAATGTCCTCCAGCATGGCCTTGCGGCGGTCGCCGAAGCCAGGTGCTTTTACGGCCACCACCTTCAGGGCACCGCGGATCTTGTTCACCACTAAGGTGGCCAGCGCCTCGCCGTCCACATCCTCACTGATGATCAGCAGGGACTTGCCCGTTTGTGCGCTCTTCTCCAGGATGGGGAGCAGCTCCTTCATCGTGCTGATCTTCTTGTCGTAGATCAGGATGTGCGGGTTGTCCAGCTCGGCCTCCATCTTGTCCGCATTGGTCACGAAGTAGGGGCTGAGGTAGCCGCGGTCGAACTGCATGCCTTCCACCACTTCCACGGTGGTGTCGGTTCCCTTGGCCTCTTCCACGGTGATCACGCCTTCCTTCTTCACCTTGGCCATGGCCTGGGCGATCAGGGTGCCGATGGCATCGTCGTTGTTCGCGCTGATGGTGGCCACCTGGCGGATCTTGTCATTGTCGTCGCCCACGGTCTTGCTCATTTTCTTGAGCTCGGCCACCACGGTTGAAACGGCCTTGTCGATGCCGCGCTTGAGGTCCATGGGGTTGGCCCCGGCCGCCACGTTCTTCAGCCCGCCAGCCACAATGGATTGTGCGAGCACAGTGGCGGTGGTGGTGCCATCACCGGCGATGTCGGCCGTTTTGCTGGCCACTTCCTTCACCATTTGGGCGCCCATGTTCTCCACGGCTTCCTTGAGCTCGATCTCCTTGGCTACGGTAACACCGTCCTTGGTCACTTGGGGGGCGCCGAATTTCTTTTCGATGATCACGTTGCGGCCTTTGGGCCCGAGGGTCACCTTTACTGCATTGGCCAAGTGGTCCACGCCGCGCTTGAGGCGGTCGCGGGCATCCACTTCAAATTGAATGTTTTTTGCTGCCATGTTGGTTCAGTTGTCGTTTTTGCGTTGTCCGTTGTTGGTGTGCGCTCAGTTCAGCACGGCGTAGATGTCGCTTTCGCGCATGATCATGTAGTCCTTGCCGTCCAAGTTCAGCTCGGTTCCGCTGTACTTGCCGTAGAGGACCTGGTCGCCCACCTTCACGCTTAGCGGCGTCACTTTGCCTTCGTCCGAAATGCGGCCGGTTCCGATGGCAATGATCTTGCCGCGTTGGGGTTTCTCCTTTGCCGTGTCGGGGATGATGATCCCGCCTTTGGTGGTTTCTTCGGCCGCAGCAGCTTCTACCAGCACGCGGTCAGCCAAGGGCTTCACTTTGGTCGCCATGTTTTGTTTGGGATTGGATTGATTTGCGGCGCGCAGCCAGCCATTCCCGTGCCAAGTGCACCGGACTGCCAAAAGTGTCCGAGAGAGCGGGGAGCCGCTCCGTTATGTCAGTTGGAACTGACAGGCTGGCCGTAGCCGCTTCTCAATTGCCTTGGGGGGCTGAAACCGCCATGCTGTCGCTGGGCACGATGGCCGAGCTCGCATTGGGGTTTTCGTCCAGCACGATGGGGGCGTCCAGGTTGTCGCCCACCACGGTGGTGTTTTGCAGGGATGCGGACACCAGGCACAGGGCCATGATGGCGATGGCCAACGTCCATGTGGCCTTTTCCATGAAGTCCGCCGTGCGCTGCACGCCACCGATCTGCTGGGCACCGGTGAAGCCCGCAGCGAGGCCGCCGCCCTTGGGGTTTTGCGCAAGTACGACCAAGCCGAGCAGCACGGCCAGGATGATGATGATGATGGAGATAGCGACCATTTCTACTTGTTCGTTCGGCCTTCAAGGGCCTTGGAAAGGGCTGCGAAGTAAATGCTTTTCCCCGGATGCAGGACAGCCAGGCGGTCATATACTTCCTTGGCCTTGGCAAAATTGCCTTGCTTTTCGTGTATGCGGGCCAGTGTTTCGCTCACGACCCCTTCATCCTGCAGGCTGCGTTTGGCGGCCTTTTGGGGGGTGAAGAACGCGGCCTTTTCCGCCTTGGGCGGCGGGATGGCGTGCTGGATGAAGCGGTCCAGGATCGCCGACTGGTCCGGGGCCCCCGGGTCCGGCCCTGCGGCGGCCTTCACGCCCATGCCTGCTTCATGTGCGGCTGGTGGTGCCGGGGTGGGCGCCGTGGCACCCGGGCTTGGGGTGCTGGCTTGTGCGAGCCAGTCGGTCAGCCGCATTCTATCGCTGGCCGTGGGGGGCGCCGCGTCGGAGTCGATCGCGCCGCCGGAGGGTTCCGGTGGAACGGGACGGCTTTCTCCCGGTTCCGCATGCTGTTCCGGCCCGGCTGGCTGGGGAGGTGGGGCAGGAGTGGCCCACTGCTCTATGTTGAAGTGGGTGCTTTGCACGGCTTCGGCATAGAGGCGGGCCAGGAAATCTGGGGTGCCGGGTGCTTCGCCGGGCAAAGCGGCGGTCTTCCCGCCGGCCAGCGGGGTGGCGGGACCGGTGGCGTCCGGTGCTTGGCCACCCTCTTCTTCGTTCCGAACTTCCGGTTCCGGCCGTTGTTCCATGGCGTCTTGGGCCACCTGGTCGGGATCCGGGCCCGTTGCCGGGGCCGTGCCAATGGGTGCAGCAGGGGTCGGCAACGGTGGTACCGCCACTTCCTCCCTCACTACCTGCATAGCCACCGTGGCAGGGACCGTTTCCTCCGGGTGCAGCAGGTCATACAACACGGCACGTGAGGGCAGGTGCGCGGCCGATGTTTCCTGGCCTTCGGCGTCCAGCACGTTGCCCGTGCCGTGCGCGCCCACGGCCATCAACAGCCGGGCACCGCTGAACCAGGGAAACCGCCCGGCCATGGCGCGCAGGCCGGCCAGGTCCGATTCTGCCGTGCGGGCGGGGTGTTGAAGCAGTTCGGCAAGTCGTTCGCGGTCCATGTTGCCGTTGATCACCAGTTGCCCAAAGTACGGTCGAATATATCCTGTGCCAATTGCTTGGCGATATCCTCCACCAAGGCGGTCTCCACGCTGCCAAGGTCCTGCGTGCTGGGGTAGTCGGCGAAGCGGGAAACGGTGAAATCCGCGTTGGCCTTGCTGTCCACCTTGTTGGTATAGTGGACGGTGAGGGTGACGGTGAGCCGGTTGAGGGCGGCGGTTTCATCGGCCTGGATGCTCACCGGTTGCACGTCGTAGCCGGTAATGGTTCCTTCGTAGGCAATGTCGCCATCACCTTGCGCCAGGTTGAGCGGTGTTTGGGCCTGCATCAGGTCGCGCACGGCCTCGGTGATCACCTGGGCGGCCTGCGGAGGGCAGAGCGGGGCGCGCGCATCCATGGCCGCCACGCTCAATGTTTTTGCCGACGCGGGCACGGACCCGCCGCTGAGCGAATAGTTCACGGTGCAACCGGCCGCTGCGATCAGCGCCAGGCCCGCCATGGCGGTGGTCATCCGATGTTCCACTCCTTGATCTTGCGGTAAAGGGTACGTTCACTGATGCCGAGTTCCTGCGCGGCCTTTTTGCGCTTTCCGCGGTGCTTGTCCAACGCTTTTTGGATCAGCTCGCGTTCTTTTTCCTCCAAGCTCAGGGATTCCTGCACCTCGGTGTGCTCCACCTCCTCGTCCGCCCGGTCGGGCATGCTGATGCTCATGCCCCCGTCGGCCCCGTGGGCCAGCAGGATCTGGTCCGGGTAGGGGGCGGGGGGCTGGTGGGCCACCATGCCTTGCGCGGCCCCGCCCAGCAGGCGTACTTGTTCCTTCAAGGCGTTGAGGTCGCTCTTCATGTCGAAGAGGAACTTGAAGATGAGCTCCCTTTCGTTGATGGCCTCCATGCCCTGTGCGGTGCCCAATTCCCCGGCAGGCACCAGGGCGGTGCTTTCGCGGGGGAGGTAGCTGGCGAGCGTTTCGGCGCCTATTTCGCGTTCCTTTTCGATCACGCTGATCTGCTCGGTGAGGTTGCGTAGCTGGCGCACATTGCCGGGCCAGCGGTATGCGGTGAGCAGTTGGCGGGCCTTTTCGGAGAGGGTGATCGGCGGGGCCTTGTAGCGAGTGGCCGCCTCTTGGGCGAACCAACGGAAGAGCAGGTGGATGTCCTCCGGCCTTTCACGCAGGGCGGGCACGTGAATGGGGACGGTGTTGAGCCGGTAGTAAAGGTCTTCGCGGAAGCGGCCGCGCTGCACGGCCTGCAGCATGTCCACATTGGTGGCGGCCACCACGCGCACATCCGTTTTCTGGGCCTTGCTGCTGCCCACACGGATGAACTCGCCGGTTTCCAGCACGCGCAACAGGCGCACTTGCGTGGCCAAGGGCAGTTCGCCCACCTCATCCAGGAAGATGGTGCCTCCGTTGGCCACCTCGAAATAGCCCTTGCGGGCCTCATGCGCCCCGGTAAAGGCCCCTTTTTCGTGGCCGAAGAGCTCGCTGTCGATGGTGCCCTCGGGTATGGCGCCGCAGTTCACGGCGATGTATGGTCCATGCTTGCGGGCGCTGAAGGCGTGCACGATCTGGGGCATCACCTCCTTGCCGCTGCCGCTTTCGCCGCTGATCAGCACGCTGAGGTCGGTGGGCGCCACCTGCGCGGCGATCTCAATGGCACGGTCCAGCAAGGGCGAGGCGCCGATGATGCCGAAGCGTTGCTTGATGGGTTGCACGTTCATGCCGACGGTGCGGTTGCGTTCATCATGGCCAGCGGTTCCCCTTGCAGCGACCCGGCGGTGGCGCTGGTAATGCGTACTTGGATCAGGTCGCCGGGACGTAACTCAGGGGTTGTCAGTTGCTGGTTGTTGGTTGTCAGGTCGCGAAGAGAACTTTCATCGCGGCCATCGCCCTTCCCTGCAGCCGGACAACTAATAACTGACAACTGCTCACTGAAACGCGGCACGATCACCACCGCGTTCTGGGTGTTGCGCCCGAACATGAACTGGTCACTGCGCTTGCTCACCCCTTCGATCAGTACCTCGTGCACTTGGCCCACATAGGTAGCCATGCGCTTGGCCGAGTTGGCCTTCTGGGCATCGATGATCTCGGTGAGGCGGCGGCTTTTCACCTCCTCGGGCACGTCATCCGGGAGCTTCCGGGCCGCCAAGGTTTTGGGCCGTTCACTGTACTTGAACATGAAGGCCATGTCGTAGCCCACCTCGTCCATCAGGGAGAGGGTGGCCCGGTGGTCTTCCTCGGTTTCGCCGCAGAAGCCCGCGATGATGTCGGTGCTCAAGGCGCAATCGGGCATGTAGCGCCGGATGGCGGCTACGCGTTCCATGTACCAGTCGCGGTCGTAGCCGCGGTTCATGCCCTGGAGCACATGGCTGCTGCCGCTTTGCACCGGCAGGTGGATGTATTTGCAGATGTTGCCGTACTTGGCCATCACCGCCAGCACCTTGTCGGTCATGTCCTTGGGGTGGCTGGTGCTGTACCGGATGCGGAGGCCGGGGCAGGCCAAGGCCACCATTTCCAGCAGGTCGGCGAAATCCGTTACGGGTCGGCCGGGGTCTTTCACGGTTCCCCGTGCGTCGATGTTCCAGCGGAAGCTGTCCACGTTCTGCCCCAGCAGGGTGACCTCCTTGTAGCCGTCGGCCACCAATTGCACACACTCCTGCACAATGGTTTCCGGGTCCCGGCTGCGTTCGCGCCCGCGGGTGAAGGGCACCACGCAGAAGGCGCACATGTTGTCGCAGCCCCGCATGATGGTGACGAAGGCGGTAACGCTGTTGCTGTTCAGCCGCACCGGCACGATCTCCCCGTAGGTTTCCTCCCGGCTCAGCAGCACGTTCACGGCGCGTTGCCCGCTGCCCACTTCATCCAACAGGCGGGGCAGGCTGCGGTAGGCATCGGGCCCCACCACCAGGTCCACCACCTTCTTCTCCACCAGCAGGTTCTCCTTCATCCGCTCGGCCATGCAGCCCAGCACGCCCACCTTCAGGTCCTTGTTCACCGCCTTCAGGCGGTTCATCTCGTTGATGCGTTGCAGCACGGTCTGCTCGGCCTTCTCGCGCACGCTGCACGTGTTCAGCAGGATCAGGTCGGCTTCCTCGGCACTGCTGACCGCTGTGTAGCCTTCCTTGGCCAGAATGCTCGCCACCACCTCGCTGTCGCTGACGTTCATCTGGCAGCCGTAGCTTTCGATATACAACTTCTTGCTCATTGTAAAAGGGGGGCGAAGGTACCAATTGCGCGCTTGGGTGACAATGTGGCAGCCGAAGTCCGCGCGTGGAAGCCCGCGCCTTTCCTGCGTGATGGGGGCACATGGCGGGCAAGCAAGCAGCGTTCACCGGGTTCGGATCCGATCGTTCAAGAGGGAGGGCAGGTGCCGGAAGAACCGTGACCGCTGCATGAATTCTTTCTGAACGGGCCACCCGCCTATATTTGCCCCCCTTTCAAGCATAAGTAAATGGCAGTAATTGGAAAGATCCGCGAGCGGGGAACCCTGTTGGGGATCATTGTGGGCGGTGCCCTGGCGCTGTTCGTGGTGGGCGATTTCATCGGCAACCGTTCCGGCGGGCCCGACCGCAACGTGGGCTCCATTGCCGGCAACGACATCGACGTGCAGCAGTTCTCCAACATGGTGGACCAGCAATTGGACCTGTACCGCCAGAACGGCACCACGGTGGACAACAACTTGCAGCAGCAAGTGCGCAACGGCGTATGGAGCGACCTGCTGCGCCACTACACCCTGAGCGAGCAGGCGGAGGAAGCCGGTTTCGGCACCACCATCAGCCGGGAGGAATATGATGATATCCGCTTCGGCAACAACATCCTGCCCGATTTCCGCAACAACCAAAGCTTCATGGACCCGGCTACGGGCCAGGTGAGCACCGAGCGCCTCAAGCAGTATTTCAAATACGTGCAGGAGAACAACCTCGCCTTGTTCGACATGCAGAAGCGCACCTTCGTGCCCCAGCGCATCCAGGCCAAGTACAACGACCTGGTGAAGAAGAGCTGCTTTGTGAACAGTGCACAGGTGCTGGACGAATGGCAGGCGAAGAACATCAAGGCCGACTTCAAGTTCGTGGCCCAGCGCATGGATGCCGAGCCGGACAGCCTGTACCCTGTTGCCGATGCGGAGCTGCGCCGCTTCTACGACGCCCACAAGAACGACCGCCAGTACCGCCAAACCGCCTCACGCGCTTTTGCCTACGTGCAGTTCAACGCCACCCCGAGCCAAGAGGACATCGAGCACGCCCGCGAAGACATGCAGGCCCTGAAGGCCGACTTTGAGGCCGCCACGACCAGCAGCGCGGACAGTGCCCTGGTGATGTCCTATTCGGACAACCGCTCGCCTGCGCCCACCGCCTACCAGGAAGGAACTGCCGACAAACTGAACGATTCACTGATCACCCATGCCGAGGTGGGCACCGTGATCGGCCCTTTCCGCAACGGAGGTAGTTGGGAGCTGGTGAAGGTGGCCGAACTGGCGGATGTGGAGGAGGCGCGCGTGCGGCACATCCTGCTCACCTCCCCCGGGGATGGTTCCGAGCAGGACCTGGCCGCCAAGCAGCGTGCCGACAGCCTGCTGGCCGTGGTGAAGCGCGACCGCAGCAAGTTCGAACAGATGGTGTCCCGCTTCTCGGACGATCCCGGCAGCAAGAACACCGGCGGGGTATACGAATGGTTCGACCGCCAGCGCATGGTGCCCGAGTTCACCAAGGCCAGCTTCGATGAGCCCGTGGGCGCGATCACCATCGCGAAAACCTCTTACGGATACCACATCGTGGAAGTGCTGGGCAAGCGCTCGCGCAAGGAGCGCCGGGTGCGGACCATCACCCGCAAGATCACGCCCCTGCAGGCCATGAAGGCCATGTGGAAGACGGCGAACGAGTTTTCCCTGAACCACCCGGATTCGGCCTCATTCCGCAAGGCGGCGGAAGAGCAGGGCTTGGTGTACACCCCCGTGGACAACATTCGGCCGGACCAGAATTACGTGCCGGGCCTGCAGAACGCGGATGAGGTGGTGCGCTGGGTGAACCACGCCGCCGCCGATGCACCCAGCAGCGAACCGCTGGTGAGCGGCGACAGTTACGTGGTGTGCAGCCTGCATGCGATCCGCCAGCCCGGGGTGCCCCAATTGGCCGATGTCCGCGAGCAGTTTACCAAGGAAGTAAGGAAGAGGAAAAAGGCCGAGGCCTTAGTGGCGAAAATGACGAACAAGGCCGACCTGCAAGCCCTGGCCCAGGAAGTTGGCAGCACGGTGCAGCAGGCCAATGCGCTGGCCTTCAGCACGAATTCCCTGCCCGGGGGGTACAGCGATGTGAAGCTGATCGGTTCCATCTTTGCCTTGGCCAATGGCACCACCAGCGCTCCGTTCACCGGCGACATGGCGGTGTGCGTGGCCCAGATGGGTTCTCTGGTGCCCGCCGGTGAAATGCCCGCAGGCGCCGAAGACCTGAAGATGCTGACGGACCGGGTGCGCAATCGCGCCGCCGGACAAGTGTTCAATGCGTTGGTGGAAGGCGCCGACGTGAAGGACAACCGCTCGCAGTACTATTGAGCTCCGATCCGTACAACAGAACCCGGAAGGGCGGCCCACTCGGCGGGTCGCCCTTCTTTATTAAGGCCTACCGGTTGCCGGAGGGGGATGCCCCCAACAGGGAACGGCAGTGGTGCATCCCTACCGCAGCACTTCGAGCCGCTCAGCATCCAAGCGCACCAGGATGGCCAGCAGGATGGTGAACCCGATGAGCGAACTGCCCCCGTAGCTGAAGAAGGGCAGTGGAATGCCGATCACCGGGGCCAGCCCGATGGCCATGCCTACGTTGATCATCAGGTGCAGGAAGAAGATGCTGGCCACGCAATAGGCGTAGATCCGCGTGAAGCGCGACCGTTGGCGGTCGCTGATCTGGATGCAGCGCAGGATGAGCGCCCCGAAGAGCAGCACCACCACGGCCGACCCCACGAAGCCCCATTCCTCGCCCACGGTGCAAAAAATGAAATCGGTGCTTTGCATGGGCACGTACTTGTACTTGGTGAAGGTGCCGTTCAGGAAACCCTTGCCCAGCAGGCCTCCGCTGCCGATGGCCGTCTTGCTTTGCTCCACGTTGTACCCGAAGCCGCGCGGGTCATACTCCAGTCCGAGCAGCACCCGGATGCGCGTTTGCTGGTGTGCGGGCATGCGGTCCACCAGCTGGTCGACACTGCCGATGAAGGCGGCCGACCCCAGCAGCACGGCGAGCAGGTATATGTAAATGCGCTTGCGGCGGTGCTTGAAAACGAATTTGCGCACGAACAGGAAGATCAGCAGGCAGGACACCGCCAACAGGAAGATCAGGAAGTATTGCCCGTGGACCTCCGTGCCGGTGAACGGAATGGAATAGACCGATTCCTTCATGATCAACGAGAGCACTACGAGGATGGCGGCCAGGATGGCGATCAACAGGATGTTACCCGACAGGCCCTCGCGGTAGAGCACCAGCACAAAGGCCGCGCTCACCAAGGCGGTGCCGGTGTCGGGCTGCAGCATGATCAGGCCCACGGGCAGCAGGATCAGTGTTGCGGCCACCACCCGGGAGCGCGCCTCCTTGAGGGTCTTCAGCCCGCTGAGGTAACTGGAAAGCGCCAAGGAAGTGGCGAACTTGCTGAACTCGGCCGGCTGGATGCCGAAGCCGCCCACGCCGAACCAGGCCTTGGCACCGTTCACCTCGCGGCCCACCAGCAGCACCAGCACCAGCAGCAGCAGCACGAAGGCGTAAACGGGGTAGGCCAGGTTGCGGATGAACTCGCCGCGCACCAGCAGCATGGCGGCACCGATCAGCAGCGAGGCCACGATCCACACGCTCTGTGCGCCGTATTCGCGGGCGCGGTCGAAGAGGTTGGCGTGCTCAGGGTCGTAGGCCGCGCTGTAGATGTTGGCCCAGCCCATGGCCATCAGCAGCAGGTACATCAGCACCAGCGGCTTGTCCATGTTGCGCCATATGCTGTCCCGTTGGCTCATTGCTTGCGCCGTTTGCTGACGAACTTGGTGTAGTTGCCCTCGGTGGCGATCAGGTCGGCCTCCAGCATGCGCTGCATCAGGTCGGGCCGGGTGATGGTGTCTGTGAGGTACTGCTCCATGCACAGGCTGGCGATGGGTGCTGCCCAGGTGCCGCCGAAGCCTGAGTTTTCCACGTACACGGCGATGGCGATCTTCGGGTCGTCCATGGGCGCAAAGGCGATGAACACGGCGTGGTCCTTGCCATGCGGGTTTTGTGCCGTGCCTGTCTTCCCGCACACGGTAATGCCGGGTATCCGTGCCTGGCGCGCGGTGCCGCCCGGCTCGTTCACCACGCGGCGCATGCCTTCCACCAAGGGGGGGAACCACTGGTCGTCCACCATGGTGTGGTGCCGCTGCACGTGCGTGTTCAGGCTGTCCGGCGAGCCGATGGCGCGCACCAGGTGCGGGTCGTAGTAGTAGCCCCTGTTGGCGAAGATGGCGGCCAGGTTGGCCATTTGCACCGGGGCCACCAACACTTCCCCTTGGCCGATGCTGAGCGAATAGATGGTGCTGAACGACCAGGCTTTCTCCCCATAGATGCGGTTGTAGAAGTTCACGCCCGGAATGCTGCCGCCCTTTACGGCGGGCAGGTCCAAGTGCGGGGGGTGGCCCAGCCCGAAGCTTTCCATGGCCGTCTTCCATTTGGCCAACCCCAGCGCCGCATCCTCAAAGCGGTTCTTGGCCGCGCCCTGCTCCACTTCGCGCTTGAAGACCTGGTAGAAGTAGGGGTTGCAGGAGAACTGCACGGCCTGCTCCACATTGGCGGCGTACGGATGGTTGTGGCACCCCACCAGGGCTTTGTTGCACGGGAAACCCGTGTTGAGGTTGATCACGCCTTCCTGCAAAGCGATGGCCGCCTGGGCCAGCTTGAAGATGGAACCGGGCGGGTATTGGGCCTGCAGGGCCCGGTCGAACAGCGGCCGAAGGGAATCCTGCTGCAAGATGCGGTAGTTGCTGTTGCGCACCCGCCCGGTGAGCAGTTCCGGGTCGTAGGCCGGGGAGCTCACCAGGGCCAGCACTTCCCCGGTCTTGGGGTCCAGTGCCACAATGCTGCCCTTTTTGTGCTGCATCAACCGCTCTCCCAAGGACTGCAGTTGCAGGTCGATGGAGGTATATAGGTTCTTGCCCGCGTGCGCCAAGGTGTCGAACTCCCCTCCGTTGAACGAACCCTGGATGTTGTTGTGCACGTCCACCACCACGTATTTCACCCCGCGCTTGCCGCGCAGTTCCTTTTCATAGAAGCTCTCCAGGCCGCCCACGCCGATCATGTCGCCCGGCTTGTAGTAGGGGTCGCGTTCCACCTGCCGTGCGTTCACCTCGCTGATGTAGCCCAGCATGTGGGCGCCCACGTGGGGGGGGTAGGTGCGCAGGGTGCGGCTCTGGGCGTAGAAGCCGGGGTACTTGTACAGCTGCACCGAGATGGCCGCGTATTGGCCGGCAGTGATCTGTTTTTCAAATTCGCTGGGCTTCCAAACGGAGTATTCCGCCGCCTTGCGCAGGCGTTCCCGCACCTGGTCCATGGGCACATTGAGCAGTTGGGAGAGCCCCAGTGTGTCCAAGCCCTTCACCTCGCGGGGCACTACCATGATGTCGTACACGGGCGTATTGGCCACCAGGAGCTCCCCATGCCGGTCGATGATGAGACCGCGCGAAGGGAAGACGGTGATCTTGCGCTCGCTGATGTCGGCCGCGCGTGCCGCCCAGTGCTGGTCCACCACTTGGATCCAGAACAAACGCAGCACGAACACGACGCAGATGAACAGCACCCCGCCGATCAGGACGTACTTGCGTTCATCGAGGTTCATTGCAGGCGGGTAGCGCGTGTGGTGAGCGCTTGGGCCAGCAGGCAGAGCAGCAGCGTGGCCGCGGCGCTCATCACGGCACGCAGGAATGTGGAGGGAAAGTTGTCGAAGCGGTACACCTCAACGAAGAAAAGCCACAAATGGTGCGCAAGGATGAGGGCGGAGGCAAAGGTGATGTACCAGGCCATCCCCATGTGGGCCACGATGGGCCGCTTCAGGGGGTCGTAACCGTCGCGCGGGGCCAGTAGGCGCAGCATCAGCAGGCGTACGAACGCCATCAGGGTGCAGGCGCTGGCGTGCATGCCGGGCGTGCTGGTGAAGAAATCCATGGCCATGCCCAGCGCAAAGCCCAGCAGCAGGGTGGCCCAAGGGGGGGTGTTGAAAGGCAGGGCAATGAGAAAGAACACATAGAGGTAGGGCACCACCCATCCGTTCGCCAGGTCCAGGTGGTCGAGCACCATGGCCTGCATCAGCACGAGGGCCACGAACGCAAGGACCTGGTTGAGGATGGTGGCGATCATGGCTGGGCAACCTTGGCTTGCAGGGTATCGCGTTCGGCCTTCAGCAGGTCCGAAACCACATGCACATACGCGGCCCGGGACAGGTCCTCGCTAAGGTGGACCTTGATGCCGTGGAAGTTGCTGGAAGGGTCATCGTCCACGTTGGTTACGGTGCCCACCATGATGTCCGGGGGGAAGATGCCGTCGTTGCCGCCGGTGACCACGGTGTCGCCCGGAGACACCGGTACGTGGTTGGCCACGTCGGTGAGCGAGGCAGCGGCCGGGTCGCCTGTATCCCAGGTCAACAGGCCGAAGTGGCCGGTGCGTTTCAGGCGCACGCTGGTGCGGAATTCATTTCCGAGCACGCTGGTCACCAGGGCGAAATGGGGGCTCACCTCGCGCACGATGCCCACCAGCCCGTCCATGCCGATCACGCCCATGTCCGGCCGGATACCGGCCAGGGAGCCGCTGCCCAAGGTGATGTAATTGCGTTCCTTGTGCACGGTGCCGTTGATCACGTGGGCGGTAATGAAGCGGTAGGTCTGCAGGCCGGTACTGTCGGTGTCGGGCGGGGCACTGTCCGCCCGCAGGGGCAGGCTGTAACGCAGGTTGCGCTCGGCGGCCAGGGCTGCGGCCAAGCGGCGGTTCACCTCACGCAGGCCGGCGTATTCGGCCACTTCGTTGCGTACGCTGTACAGCTGGCCGATAACGGCATTGCTGCTGCTGATGGCCTGTGCGCGCTGGTGCATGTTGCCATTGATGAGCAGGTACATGGACAGGGCCATCAGGGCCAGGAAGAGCAGGTTGTTGCGCTGGCGGAAGAAGAAGCGGAAGAGATCGCGCATGTTCCTGGCTCGTCATCGTTCGCGCAGGACCGGATCGTTGACCCGGCCCTATTCGCGCATCAGGAACTGGAACCGGTCGATGTTGCGCAAGGCGATGCCGGTGCCGCGGGCCACGGCTCGCAGGGGGTCTTCGCTCACGTGCACGGGCAGTTTGGTCTTGATGCTGATGCGCTTGTCCAGCCCGCGCAACAGGGCGCCCCCGCCGGCCAGGTAAATGCCCGTGCGGTAGATGTCCGCGCTCAGCTCGGGCGGGGTGCTTTCCAGCGCGCTCAGGATGGCCTCCTCGATCTTGCTGATGGATTTGTCCAGCGCCTGTGCAATTTCCGAGTAGGTCACCACGATCTCCTTGGGGATGCCCGTCATTAGGTCGCGCCCGCGCACGGCATAGTCCGCCGGGGGCTCTTCGAGCTCCACCAAGGCACTGCCCACCTCGATCTTGATCTGCTCGGCCGTGCGCTCGCCCACCAGGATGTTGTGCTGTCGGCGCATGTACTCCTCAATGTCGTCGGTGAACTCATCGCCCGCCACGCGGATGTTTTTGTCGCACACGATGCCGCCCAGGGCGATCACGGCGATCTCCGAGGTACCCCCGCCGATGTCGATGATCATGTTGCCCATGGGCTCCTCCACATCAATGCCGATGCCGATGGCCGCTGCCATGGGTTCGTGGATCAAGTACACTTCCTTGGCCCCGGCGTGCTCGGCACTGTCCTTCACCGCGCGCTTCTCCACCTCGGTGATGCCGCTGGGGATGCAGATCACCATGCGGATGTTGGGCGTGAACAACTGCCGCCCGGGATTGATCATCCGGATCATGCCCTTGATCATCTCCTCGGCAGCCTGGAAGTCGGCGATCACCCCGTCCTTCAGCGGCCGCACGGTCTTGATGTTCTCATGGGTCTTGCCATGCATCTGTTGGGCCTGCCGGCCGATGGCGATCACCTTGCCGGTGGTGCGGTCCTTGGCCACAATGCTCGGCTCGTCCACCACCACCTTGTCGTTGTGGATGATCAGGGTGTTGGCCGTGCCGAGGTCGATGGCGATCTCCTGGGTGAAAAAACTGTTGAACCAGCCCATGTCGGGTTGTCAGTGTTTGAAGTGTCTGTTGCCGGTGGTGCACATGGCGATGCTGAGCTTGTTGCAGGCGTCGGTGCTTTCCTGGTCGCGGATGCTTCCGCCGGGTTGTACGATGGCCGTGATGCCGGCGGTTGCGCCGATGGTCACGCAATCGGGGAAGGGGAAGAAGGCATCGCTGGCCATCACCGCCCCGTGCAGGTTGAAGTTGAACTTCGCGGCTTTGGCGATGGCCTGTTCCAAGGCGTCCACCCGGCTGGTCTGCCCGGTACCGCTGCCCAGCAATTGCGCGTCCTTGGCCAGCACGATGGCGTTGCTCTTGGTGTGTTTCACCAGTACGTTTGCAAACACCAAGTCGCGCAGTTCGGCCGCGGTTGGTGCCTTGGCGGTCACTGTGTGCATGTCGGCCGCTCCCTCGCGCAAATGGTCGGGCAATTGGGACAGCACGCCGTTGAGGGCGGAGCGCACGCGGCGTGGCGGAATACGTGCTTGCTTGCGGCGCAGTATGATGCGGTTCTTCTTGTGGCGCAAGATCTCCAGCGCACCGGGGTCGTAGCCGGGCGCGCAAATGATCTCGAAGAACAAACGGTCGATGGCCTTGGCCGTGTCCCCGTCGATGGTGGCGGTGGTGACCAGCACGCCCCCAAAGGCGCTCACCGGGTCGCCAGCCAAGGCTGCTTCCCACGCCTGCGGCGCGGTGGGCCGGATAGCGGCCCCGCAGGCGTTGTTGTGCTTCAAGACGGCAAAGGGCACCTCCTTTTGCTCCGTGCACAGCGCGGCCAGGTCGTCGATCAGGCCCAGGCCGGCATCCAGGTCCAGCAGGTTATTGTAGCTTAGTTCCTTGCCCCCGAGCTGTTCGAACAGGGCGCCCAGGTCGCCGATGAAGCTGGCGGGCTGATGGGGGTTTTCGCCGTAGCGCAGCGGGTGGATGGGTTCGTTGCCGATGCAGGTGCGCAGAACGGCTTCCGGATCGAAGCCGCTGAACCAGCCATGGATGGCGCGGTCGTAATGGGCTGTTTCCGCAAAGGCATGCCGGGCGAAGGCCTTTCGCTGGTCCGCTGTGGTGCCGCCGTCCTGGCTTTTGATCAGCAGCAGCGCCTCGGCATAGTAGCGCTGGGCCGGCAGCACAAGCACGTCGGCGTGGTTTTTGGCCGCCGCACGGAGCAGCGACACGCCGCCGATGTCGATCTTCTCGATGATCTCCTGCTCCGTGCCGCCTGCGGCCACCGTGGCCTCGAACGGGTACAGGTCCACGACCACCAGGTCGATGGGCGGGATGGCATGTTCACGCAGCTGCTCCTGGTCCTCCTTCAGGCCACTGCGCGCCAAAATGCCGCCGAACACCTTGGGATGCAGTGTTTTCACCCGTCCCCCCAAGATGCTGGGGAAGTTCGTCAGCTCTTCCACGGGCACCACGGGGATGCCCAAGCCCTCAATGAAGTTGCACGTGCCGCCGGTGCTGTACAAGGTAACACCGAGCCGGTGAAGCTCACGAACCATGGGTTCGAGGCCGTCTTTGTTGAATACGGAGATCAGCGCACGCTCGATGCGCTTGGTGGCTTCTGCCATGCCGGGCTAGGGTTGCGCAAGTTTACCCTTCAATAGCCGAACAATTCCGGGGAAGTCAGCGGATTTTCACCACTTTTTCCAACAAAGCGGTGCGAGTGGCCCGGAAAGGGGCCTCAAAGCGTGGCGCCAGGCACCTCCGTCAGAACCGGAAACCCACGCCTACCAACAGGTTCAGCGTGCCCGTTCCACTTTCCAAGGTATTGAACTGCAGTGCACCCTGGTCGTCCACTGCAATGGAGGTGGGATCCACGTAGCTGGCCTTACCGGTGAAGAAACGCTCGGCACGTGCCTCGAAGTAGGCCGATTCACCGAGGTCGATCATCAGGCCGGCGGCCCAACCTGCGCTCAAGGTGAAGTCGTTCGCATTGCGTTCGCGCTGCACGGGATCATGCAGCCCTTCCACCTTGATGGTGCTTTGGGTGGTGAATTGCCGAATGCCCGCAAGCCCGTCCACGTAGGGACGCACGTGGCCTTTGAACGGGCTGAAACGCAGCAGCAGATGGTAGCTGAGCACTTTGGCCTTCACGGCCAGCCGGCCCTCGGTGGCGGCCAGGTTGGGCACCGATACCGGAACCGTCTGCCGCGTACCGCCCATGGCCGCGTAATTGAAGCCAGCGCCCAGTTGGAACGGAATGTGCCGCGCGGGGAGCGTGAGGTGCGCACCAAGGGTGAACATGTCCTTGCCCCAGGTGTCGGCGAATTCAGTCAAGGGGATGCCCATGCCGATGTTGCCACCGACGTTGCCGGGATAAGAGCGATCCTGCGCAGAGGCGGACAGGCTGGCCAACAAGATGGTGGTGGCGAGGATTGTTTTATGCATTTTACAGATCATTTCGGGTTGGGTTAGCCGATCGCGTGCCGATCTGCCAACTTCGCGCGCCCATGGAGCTTTTTTCGGGTTGGGCCAATGCCGGCCTGCCGGCACTTTTCCTGGCCAGCTTCCTGGCGGCCACCCTCCTGCCGTTCAGTTCGGAAGCACTGTTGGCCGCCATGGCCCTGGGCCCGTGGGGCACGGTGCCGCTGCTGTTCACCGCCAGCATCGGCAACACGCTTGGAGGCATGACCAATTACGGCATCGGGCGCTGGTTGCCACAGGGGCGTTTGCTGCACTGGCTGCGCATTGATGCCGCAAAGGGCGAGCGATGGAAGGGGCATGTGGGGAAGTACGGCTTTTGGATCGCCTTGTTGTGCTGGCTGCCCGTGGTGGGCGACCCGATCGCCCTTGCCCTGGGCCTGTTCCGCAGTCCCTTCTGGCCAACGACCGTGTTGATGTTCATCGGCAAGGCGGCGCGGTATGCGGCGGTGCTGGTGCTGTTACGTGGCTGGTGAAGGTATGCCGTGCGGCCTTGGACCTTAAACTGCCAGGGCCATCGCACATTTCACGATCAGTTAACGTGCAGTTCGTCAATTTGCATCGCGGAATCTGAACCCTTTTGGCTCCGGCACACATGGCAAAGAAGGTGTTGTTGGTGGATGATGAACAGGACATCCTGGAACTCCTGCGGTACAATCTGGAGCGCGAGGGCATCCGCGTTTTCACGGCCGTGAATGGCATGGAGGCGCTGCAAACGGCCAAGCGCGAGCTGCCCGACCTCGCCGTGCTGGACATCATGATGCCAGGCATGGACGGCGTGGAGGTGTGCGGGGAGTTGCGGCGGATGCCGGGCTTGGAAGGCTTGTTGATCGCCTTTCTCACGGCGCGTACGGAGGATTATTCCCACATCGCCGGCTATGAGGCTGGTGCGGATGATTACATCAACAAGCCGGTGCGCCCCAAGGTGTTCGTCTCCAAAGTGCAGGCGTTGCTAAAGCGGTCAGGAACCAAGGGCGAAGATTCGAAAATGCTGGAGTCGAACGGCATTCGCGTGGACCTGGAGCGCATCACCGTGACCAAGGATGACCAAATGCTTCAGCTTCCCAAGAAGGAATTCGAACTGCTGGCCCTGCTGATGAGCAAACCGGGCAAGGTGTTCCTGCGGGACGAGATCTATGCGCGGGTGTGGGGCAACGAGGTGATCGTCGGCGACCGCACCATTGATGTACACATCCGCAAGTTGCGCGAAAAACTGGGCGATGACCGGATCGGAACGGTGAAGGGCATGGGCTATCGGTTTGAGGCGTGAGGGGGAACGAACCTGTGTCCGGCACGGGTTCAATGCGCCCCGGCCAGGGCCTTGGAGATGCGCAACACATGTCCGCCTGCTTCTTCCCCGGTGTTGAGCAACACGGCCAGGACCGGACTTGCATGCACGGCTTGGATGCCACTTTCCGGCTGCGGTGAGGAGGCGTTGCGTGCGCCGGCGCAATGCTGCTTCAGCGCCCGATCGGCTTGTTCCGCCCCCTCCAGGTCGCAGGTCCCGGTTTCCTCCAGGTCGCGCACGGCAATGCGCAAGGCATGTTCCAGCAGGTCGATCATGATGATGAGGTCCCGGCGCTGGTCGGGATCGAACCACAGGCCCTCGGCGGTCCGGCGTTCCAAGGTCCGGCCCATGTGCAAGACCGAAGCCGCCGCCCGCTCAAGGCATTGTGCCACGGTCCGCATTGCCTCCGATTGCCGGGCGGTGGCTTCCCCCTGCGCCCCGCTTCCCGCCTGTGCCAGGAACCGGCCCAGCTCCCGCTCCACCCGGTCTGCGATCCGTGCGTACTTGGCGATGCGCTGGTGGAGCGCCGCCTGCGTTTCCGGGTCGGCGGTGAGCAGCAGCTTGCGCACCATGCCCAGCATCCGTTCGCAGCGCTTGGCCTGGTTCATCACTTCGTTCTGCGCTTCCAAGAGGGAAAGTTCCGGCGTCAGGGCCATCATGGGATCTTCCAGGTAGGTGAGCCTGTGCTGCTCGTCCGGCGCGGCCCCGCCGGGCATTCGGCTGGAAGCCAGCTTTTCCAGCCAGGGCACGCATTGCAGCAGGATGATCCCATTCACCACGTTGAACGCAAGGTGCAGGTAGGCCAATGACCATTTGAGCACTTCAGGGTCCTGGCGCGGATCGGCGCCATTGATCAGTTCCGTTGCCGCGGCGATGCCCGCGAGCAGCGGCTGGAACAACACCAGCGCACCGGCCACGCCGATCAATTTGATCAGCAGGTGCGCACGGGCGGCGCGCTTGGCCCAGGCGTTGCCTGCTTGCGCCGCGATGATGGCCGTGAACGTGGTGCCGATGTTCTCCCCCAGCACCAGCGCCGCGCCGGAGGCGTAGTTGATGGTGCCCGCTTCGCACAGCGCGAGCGTCAGCACCAACGCCACACTGGAAGATTGCACCGTGATGGCGAGCAATGCGCCGATGGCCACGAACAGGACGACCGATAGCGGGCCCATGCCTTGGAGCGTGTGCAAGAAGCCCATGGTGGCTGCGGAAGGGGGCGGTACATGGTCGCGCAGCAGGCCGATGGCCAGGAAGAGGAGCGCTATGCCCACCAGCAGATTGCTGGCGGTTTTCAGCTTTGGCGAACGGGCCAGCAACAGTGGCAGGGCAAGCGCAAGTAAGGGCAGCGCCACCGAGGACAACTCCAATGCGGAGAATCCGACCGCGGCGAACAACAGCAACTTCAACGTGGTGCCGATGTTGGCCCCGATGAGCACCGGAATGGCGCGTCGCAGCGAAAGGATCCCGGAATTCACAAAGCTCACCACCATCACGGCCACCACGGACGAATACTGCATCACCGCAGTGAGGGCCAGCCCGGTGAACACGCCCCGCGAGCGGCCTTCGGTGAGGGCATCCACCCCGTGGCGCATGCGCGGACCCGCCACTTGCTGCAGGCTGGCGCTCATCAGCTTCATACCGAACACCAGCAGGCCCAGTGAGCCCGCCAGCATCAACACGCCCCAAAGACCGAACCCCTGCATGGCCATGCAAAGGGCGAAAATTACCCCGCCCATGTTGCCGGAACGTTAAGTCTGCTGCGCGGATCCCTTTCCCCGGAAACGAATGGGCGGGCGGGGAACCCCACAGCTAATTTCGCAACCCATGACGCCACGTTCACCCCGCGCGATCGCGTTGTTGGCCGCACTGTTCACGGCGCTGGCAAGTGTTGCGGTGTTGCGTGTTTTCCCGGGCGAAGGGGAGGCTGGACAGGTGGCGGTGGTGGTGGCCGTGATGATCGCTGCCGGCGGCAGCACCTGGTGGCTGGTGCAACGCTACGTGCAGGCCCGCGTGGACCTGATCCACCGCACCGTGCATGAAGCACGCACCGGGCGCGGGCACCAGGCAAAACCAGCGGCAGGATTGCAGGAGGTGGACACTGAAGTGGCGGCCTGGGCCGAGGAGAAGCGCAAGGAACTGGTGGACCTGCGCGAGCGTGAACGCTTCCGCCGGGAGTTCATCGGCAACCTGGCCCATGAGCTGCGCACCCCCGCATTCAGCATCCAGGGCTATATCCTCACGCTGCTGGAAGGCGGCCTGGAGGACCCCAAGGTGAACCGCGTGTTCCTGCAGCGCGCCAGCGATGGCACCGACCGCATGATCCGCATCATCGAAGACCTGGATGTGATCTCCAACCTGGAGAGCGGCGTGGTGACGGTGCAGGCGAAACGCATGGAGCTGAAGGCCCTGGTGGATGAGATGATCGACGGGCTGCGTCCGAAAGCACAGCTGCGGAAATACCACCTGCACAACGCCATCGGCGATGAAGTATGGGTGCATGCGGACCGTGACCGCTTGGCACAAGTGTTCCAGAACCTGCTGGCCAACGCCGTCCACTATGGCCGCGAAGGCGGCAACTGCACGGTGCAGGTATTCGACATCGGCAAGGAAGTGCTGGTGGAAGTGGCGGATGACGGGCCGGGCATTGCCTCGGAACACCTTCCACGCCTGTTCGAGCGCTTCTACCGCGTGGGCAAGAGCCGTGCGCGCAACGAAGGAGGATCGGGCCTGGGCCTGGCCATCGTGAAGCACATCGTGGAGGCGCAGGGCGGCACCATCGCCGTGAAGAGCACGGAAGGGGAGGGCACCACGTTCTCCTTCACGCTTCCAAAGGCATAGGTGCAAGTTCAAAGCACGAAAAAGGGCCGCCCGAAGGCAGCCCTTGGTCGCAATTTTCCACGTGCCTCAATAGGCCGTGTTCTGAGGGTCCCAGTTGCACCAGCCGCTGGTCCAGTTCTCGGTGCCGAACGCACCACGGAAGGACACTTGCTGGAAGAAGGGGTCGGCGGCGTTGCCGGTGAAGTCCGCGCCGCTCAGCAAGGACGAACCTCCGTTGGGGAGCAGGTTCGGTGAAGTGAGGGTCACCGGTACGGTCAAGCCCAAGGAGCTGGCATCGGTGACCACGCTGTTGTTCCAGCCCGATGTGTTGAACCAGGAGGTGATGTCAAAGGTGCTTCCCGAGTTTACCGCCAGGGGCGTGGTACAGCCGATTACCACGCTGGCGCGGATCTTCAGGGTATTGCCGGTGGCGGCAGCCTCGGTGGGCGCACCGTCCAACAAAATGCCTGTGGGGTAACCTGCGAACACCGTGTTGTAGGCGTTCAGGCGGCTGTTGCGGCGGATGTGCGCTGCACGCTTGAACTGGGTGTTCGGGGTGCCTCCGGATACTGCCAGCGGGCCGAAGAAGGTGATGTTGCTGAAGATGGGCATGGTGTAGGGAGCGGTGGTGGAGCCGCTGGCGTCGTTGTCGCTCTCGAAGCCGTTGCTGCCGCTTTGGTCGGCGATGGCCGGGTCGCGCATGCCCAAGGCGAACTGCACTTTTCCGCGGAAGCCGTTGTCGGTGTCGAAGTCATCATCCCAGCCGCGGAGGGCCACGATGTACTTGGCGTTCACCGTGCCGCCGAACCATTCAAAGCTGTCGTCGCCGCTGTAGCTCACCTGGATGTGGTCGATGGTGGTGCCGCTGCCCACCGCGCCCAACGTCAGTCCGTTGATCTCCTGGTTGGGTTGCAGCGCGATGCCCGGGAATTCAATGCGCACATACTGCATGATGCCGCTGTTGTCCGCATCGTTCGGGCTGCTTCCCCCGCCGTAGTAGGCATCGGGGCCGCCTTCGATCAGCGCCTCGCCTCCGGGCTGGTTGTTGTTCGCGCGTCCGCAAATGATCACGCCGCCCCAATCGCCGTAGTCGCGGCTGCCCGCAGGCTGGTTGCTGGTGAACACGATGGGCTGGCTGCTGGTGCCTGCCGCGTTGATCTTCGCGCCGCGCTTGATGATCAGCGTGCCCTTGCTGTTCTTGTCGCCCTTGATCACCGTGCCGGGCTGGATGGTGAGCGTGGCGCCGCTTTCCACGTACACGAAGCCTTGCAGCAGCCACTGCTTGTTGCTGGTGAAGGTGAAGTTGGCCGTGGTGGTGCCCTCCACCTTGTTGGTGTTGTTGCCGATGTCGGTGATGGTGAAGGCGCTGCCGGAGGGCGCAGGTGCCGAAGGCGCTGCGGTTTCGTCCTTCTTGCAGGCCGCGAAGGCGATCAAAGCCACACCAAGAAGGGTGGTCGAGATCTGCTTTTGGGTCGGAAAGTTCATCTGTCCTTTTGAGGTTTTGTTTGATGCCGCAAAGGGACCAGTCCAACGTTGCTTCAATGTACTCCGGACCTTATGAGATCGTTCCGGGACATTATGCGGAGGTTAATGAAGTGGATGGTGAGGAAGGGCGCAAGGTGTGAGCGGGTGAGAGGAAGAGAGGAAGAGGGGAAGAGGGGAAGAGAGGATGGAAGGGTAAGCCTCTTCACCTCTTCACCTCTTCACCTCTTCACCTCTT
>ERZ795041.135-NODE-135-length-28839-cov-3.828307_pt1 | contig 28839 bp, 28 predicted proteins | sample MGYA00375125_ERZ795041 | MGnify/ENA primary metagenome ERZ795041 (study PRJEB30170, sample SAMN03074214) | activated sludge metagenome | biome: Common Effluent Treatment Plant; feature: Wastewater; material: Activated sludge; isolation source: activated biomass in...
CTCCTGCAGGTAGCCCGACAGCCCGGCGGCGCGAGTGGTGCCGTAGCTCTCGCCCGCCAGGAACTTCGGGCTGCGCCAGCGGCCGTAGCGGCCGGTGTAGAGGCGGATGAACGCGCCGACGCTCTCGACGTCGGTGTCGACGCTGTGGAAGTCCTTGGCCTTGACCCCCTCAACGGGGCGACTGTAGCCGGTGCTGACGGGGTCGATGAACACCAGGTCGGTGACGTCGAGCAGCGACTCCTCGTTGGTGACGAGGCGGTACGGGGGCGCGGACGGGTGACCGTCGTCATCGAGCTCGACGCGCTTGGGGCCGAAGAGCCCGAGGTGCATCCACACCGACGACGAGCCGGGACCGCCGTTGAAGCTGAACGTCAGGGGGCGGGTGCTCTTGTCGACCACGCCGTCGAGCTCGTACGCGACGAAGAACACCTCGGCGCGCGGCTTCACCCCTTCGAACTGGCCGGCCTTCTCGCCCTCGCCGACCTTCTCGTGGGTCAGCACCATGGTGCCTGTCGTGACCGTGTAGGCGACCTTCGTGCCCTGGATGGTCGTCTCGTGGTGGGTGACGACCAGGTTGTCCTTGGGGGTCCGTGGGGCAAGCTCCGGGGAGGTGGACCTGGTGGTGTCCGTGCCTTCGTCTCGCGTGGGGTCGTGTGCCATCGTCTCTCCTTCAGTGCCACAGTACGTCGACAGGAGCTGCCGCCAAGCCATCGACCGTGCTGATCGTCCGAACCGTGCAAAGCTAGGAGTCGCACGAAGATGCTTTTACGGCCACGTCACCAGGCCCGCCACTAACCGATGGGACTCTCGAGCCCCGCCTTCTTCCGGTAGAGCGTGATCTGACCGAGATGGTACGCCTCATGCCAGAGGTTGAACTCGAGCCGGTCGAGCAGGCGTCGGCCGCGCTCGTCTACAGCTTCGAGGCGCTCTGCCGTGAGCGTGCCGATCTCCTCGAGCAGGCGCTCGTTGGCGCGCTCCAAGGCAGCGATCAGCGTCTCCAGCGGCGCCGGCTCGCGGTCGTCCGTCGGTCGACTGCCGTAGCCGTAGCGCGAGTCGGCGTCGGCCGCCATCAGGCGTTCGGCGCCGAGGCTTTCGAGCACGTCGTCGCGTGAGGTCGCCAGGTGGCCGAGCAACCAGTTGAGGTTCCCGCCGTCGTCGAGCAGCCTGACGAGGCTGGACTCGTGATCGATGCCGGCGATCTGCTTCAGCACGATGCGATGGTTGCGGCTCTGCGAACTGGCGAGTGACCGCCGTACGTGCGCCGCCGCTGCCTCGTCGATCCTCGGTGGCGCCGCTGCGCCTGCGCTGGTGTCGCTCATGGTCCCCTTCCGCAAGCTCAGCGAGCTTGGCCAGCCCATCGAACCATACGTGCGTGGGGCCCGGGCCCACCTACCAGCGAGGCGCACCCATCTTGGTGGCGCGGAACCTCGTCACCACGTCCTTCAGGTCGGGCGTCAGGAGCCTCATGGCGCGGGACGCGAGCCCCTCGGGCACGCCGCCGTAGTAGGCCTCGGCGATGCTGCCGGAGATCGCAGCCATGGTGTCAACGTCGCCGCCGAGGGATGCCGCGATCCTGACGGCGTCCTCGTACGACTCCGAATGCAGGAAGCAGATGATCGACTCGGGGACCGACCCCTGACACGACACGTCGAACGTGTACCGGGGCCGGATCTCATCCGGCGTCCGGTTCAGGTCGTAGCCGAACCTCGTCGCGACCTGCAACTCGATCTCCGGCTTGTCTGCCCCGCTGCGCGCAAGGAACACCGCCAACGCAACGGCCTCCGCGCCCTTGATCCCCTCGGGGTGGTCGTGCGTGACAGCCGCGCTTCGAGCCGCCTCCTCCAACACTTCTTGCTCCGTGTCGAAGGCCCACCCTACCGGACTCACGCGCATCGCAGATCCGTTACCGAAGCTACCGTAGGGCTGACGGTTGTCCGACAGCATCCACTGACGGAAGCTCTTCCCGTACCCACGGTTCGGATGCCTGCGCGCGAACTCCTTGAACATGTCGACGTACTCCACCCCGCTGATCAAAGACTCGGCGACCGCGGCCGTGAGCACCGTGTCGTCGGTGAACGTCGACCCGTGCGCGAACAGCAGGATGTCGTGTCGCTTCTCTCCCAGGAACTCGTACGTTGAGCCGATGATGTCGCCGACGATCGCTCCCAGCATCTGACGTCCAGCCCCCTTCGCCGCGTTCTGGACGCGCGCTGATCCTTACGATGCGACGTTCGGTTGGTGCCTGGTGGCACGCGTCCGCTACACAGCATTATCAGACGGGTGACTTGTGGGGAGCGAGTGTGACGCCGTCTCGCAGCAATCGTAGTAGAGTTGGTAGTATGAGTCAGGCGAAGCTCAGCATCTCCGTCTCACCCGCGCTCGTCAAGTTCGTCGAGGACTACAAGGATGAGCACGGGCTCGCCACCAAGAGCAGCGTGGTCGAGCGGGCACTCGAGCTCCTGCGTTCACGAGAGCTCGAGCGGGCATACGCCCAAGCGGCCACTGAGGTCGACCCGGCCTGGGAAGAGGCTTCGGCTGACGGTCTGGCGAACGAGGCCTGGGGGTGACGCGCGGTGACGTCTACTACGCCGACCTCGAGCCTGTCGTCGGCAGTGAGGCGAACAAGCGCCGACCGTGCGTCATCGTCTCCAACGATGCCAACAACCGGGCGGCCAGCACGGTCACCGTGCTGCCGATCACCAGCAACGTCGAGCAGGTGTATCCGTTCGAGGTTCTTCTCGAGAAGGAGCTCGATCGACCGTGCAAGGTCCAGGCGAGTCAGGTCAGGACGATCAGCAAGCGCCGTCTCGATGCGGAGCCGGTGGCTCGACTCGGGCTCCCGACAGTGAAGCTGGTCGACGACGCCCTGCGCCTGCACCTCGCACTCTGACCTTCCGTCCGCCCGGGCGCGAGCACGGTCAAGCACCGCTACGACCGAGAGACATGCTCGCCACTCCAGCCTAGCGTGCATGGCTGTGCCCGCCCTCAGATGGCTACCGTCAGGTCCGTCCACTCTCGAGCTTCGGGGCGGTCGGCGAGCGACCGCTCCACGGCGTCGACGATCGCACCGAACTCATGGTGCTTCAGCGTCCAGAGCAGGATGCCACCGCGGTGATGCCTTCCTGCCTCTGCCCACTCCCGCAGGAGCGGAACGAAGTCGCGAGAGTTCCGCGTGATGAGGATGCGCTCCTGCTCCGCTGCGAGCTTCAGGACCTCGGGATCGTCGAGGGCACCGAGCGCCGCGTCTGTCGCGAGGCTCAGCACGTCATGTCCCTGTGCGATCAGCGCCGCCCTTATCCTCTCCGGAGACAGGTGAGCGTCCAGCAGCAGACGCATCGCTCAATCCACGGTGTGTTCGATCACAGGGTAGAGGCTCAGGAGCTCCGCGGGCGACCGTCGGTTCTCAGCGAGGGCTTGGGCGATCTCTGCCGGGTACGCGCGGCGATACGCCTCGACCAAGCGCACCTGGGCGGCAGTCAGTTCGGTGCCGGCGACGAGGCTCTCGACGGAGCCGAACTCCTCGATCATCTGGGCGATCTCCCAGATGTCCAGTCCGGTGCCGATGACCCACGGGCGCCTGCGAGCGTCATCTCCCCTGAAAGCGATGCCGGGGAAGCGCCGGGTCCTGGCGGCCTCCTCGGTGAGGGCCTCGACGACAGCGCTCTTGGAGCGGTTCGTGCGGCGGGTCTCGGCCACGACGTACCTCTCCGTCTCCTCGTCGAGACGCACGCTGAACGGTTGACCCCGTGCCACGGTTCCTCCCTTCACTACGGTCGCTACAGTGTAGCAAGCGGAACGCGTTGCCTACCCATCCACGGCAGACCACCGTCCAAGTTGAGGTGCTAGCGTAGTCTGTTCGGCGGGTAGACGCGTAGGGAGAACCGAGTGTCGAGCCGGCAAGAACGCACGCAGTGGAGGCTCCAACAGTGACCAGAACCAACCTCGACCCCGGGTTCAGCATCGCAGACGCCGACGAGATCTACGGCGTCAGGTCGTGGTCGACCGGTTACTTCGGCATCTCGAAGACGGGACAGTTGACGGTCTCGCACAGGGGCGAGACCGGCGTGCCGATGGTCGACATGATCGAGGCCGTGCGCGAACAGGGTCACGACCTGCCGATGGTACTGCGCTTCCCCGACATCATCGAGGACCGCCTCGACCGCATCAACGACGCGTTCGCGACCGCCATCCGCGAGGCCGGGTACCGCTCGACGTACCAGGGCGTGTTCCCCATCAAGGTCAACCAGCGCCGCGTCGTCCTCGAGACCATCGCCGAGTACGGCTCGAAGTACCGCACCGGGCTCGAGGCAGGCTCGAAGGCTGAGCTCGCGCTGTGCCTCGCGCACGACACGCACCCGGACGCGCTCTTGTGCTGCAACGGCTTCAAGGACGACGACTTCATCCGCCTCGCGCTGTGGGGACGGAAGCTCGGCCGCAAGGTCATCATCACGCTCGAGAAGGCAGGCGAGCTCGAACGCGTGCTGCGCATCAGCAAGGAGATGGGCGTCAAGCCGCTCCTCGGCGTGCGCTTCAAGCTCCACTCGCGCGGGACAGGCCAATGGGAGTCGTCCGGCGGTGACGACGCCAAGTTCGGGCTGACGGCGTCCGAGCTCATCCACGTCGCGTCGCGCGCCAAGGCGGAGGGGCTCGAGGACTCGCTCGTGCTCCTGCACTGCCACGTCGGCAGCCAGCTCACCGACATCCGCCGCATCAGGTCCGCCATCCGCGAGGCCGCTCAGGCGTACGTCGAGCTGGCGGAGATGGGCGTCGGGGTCAAGTACCTCGACGTCGGTGGCGGGCTGGCCGTCGATTACGACGGCAGCAAGACGACCTTCTACGTCTCGGCCAACTACAGCCTCCGCGAGTACGCGGACACGGTGGTGTACACGGTGCAGGAGGCGTGCGAGGAGTGGAAGGTCGAGCACCCGATCCTCGTGACGGAGTCCGGCAGGGCGCTCACGGCCCACCACTCGGTCGTGATCGTGCCGGTCGTCGACGCCATCGGCCCCACCCGCGCGCAGGTGAAGCTTCCCGAGCTCGAAGGCGAGGTCCACGCCCTCATCCGCGACATGCGCGACCTGGAAGGCACGATCACCGTCAAGACCTACCGCGAGGTGTTCAACGAGGCCGTCAGCAACAAGGAGACGATGCACAGCCTCTTCGACCTCGGGTACCTCAGCCTCCTCGAGCGCGCCCACTTCGAGCAGCACTACAACCGCATCCTCGCGCGCGTCGCCAAGGTCGTCGAGAGCCTCGACTACGTGCCCGAGGAGTTCGAGGCGCTGCCGCGCATGCTGGCCGACAAGTACGTCGTCAACTTCAGCCTCTTCCAGAGCCTGCCCGACCATTGGGCCATCAAGTCACTGTTCCCCATCGCGCCGCTCACGCGCCTGGGGGAGAGGCCGGACCGCAACGCGACGCTGGTCGACATCACCTGCGACTCGGACGGTAAGATCGAGAGCTTCATCGACCTGCGCGACATCAAGCACGCGCTGCCCGTGCACGAGCTGCGCGAAGGCGAACCCTACTACCTCGGTATCTTCCTGACGGGCGCGTACCAGGACGTGCTCGCCAACGCCCACAACCTGTTCGGGCGCGTCAACGAGGCGCACGTGCGCCTCACTGACGACGGGTTCGAGATGGAGCTGTTCGTCGAGGGCCAGAAGGCACGCAGGGTCATCCACAACATGGGCTACGAGACGCCCGACCTGCACACCGCCGTGCTCAAGCAGGCCAACGAGATGCGGGAGACGGGCGAGATGTCGGACGAGGAGATCACCGAGTTCCTCGAGCTCTACGACCGCGAGCTGACCGGTTACACCTACCTCGAGGCCGTGTAGTTCAGAACTCGTACCTGTCGCCGTCGGCGCCGACGGCCAGGTTCGGGAAGATGCGGCGGGCCTCGGCCAGGGCCTCTGTGTCGAAGTACCGGGCCGGCGGCAGGTGCACGAGCGCCAGCCGCGAGACGCTGGCGTCGGCTGCGACCCGAGCGGCATCGGTCGAGCTCGAGTGGCCCGGCCCCTTGCCCGTCGCCTCGTGGATCAGCAGGTCGGCGCCGCGCGCCATGGCGGTGATGAGGTCGGAGCGCTCGGTGTCGCAGGAGTAGGCCATCACGCCGCCGTTCACCTTGTCGACGACGCGAAGACCGACGACGGGCACGGCGTGCGCTCCCGGTGACGCTGTGATGAGCAGGTCGTCCGTCTCGAGCACGAGGGCGTCGGCGACGTGCTCGACCTCGTGGTAGGTGATGACAGGGTAGCGGGGCCATGTCGACGTGTCGAAGGCCTCGTGGATGCGGTGGACCTGGCTCAGAGCTGGTGCGATGCCGTAGACGTCGAAGCGCTCGCCGATGCCGGCCAGCCACAGGCGCTCCATGAGGAGCGGGAACCCGGCAGCGTGGTCGGCGTGCTCATGGGTGACGATCAGCGCCGTGACCTCGTTCAGCGCCAGGTCGGAGGCGAGGAGCCGATGCGCGGCGTCGCCGCCGCAGTCGATGACGACGAGGGACTGCGGTCCTTGGACCGCGAGCATGGTGGTGGTGCGGTCCTTGTCGGACAGGGCTGCCCCTGTTCCCAGCAGGTGCGTGGTCGCCACGGATCCTCCAGCGGGTTTGCGGCATGATACCGACCGCAGCCAGGCGCTACGGCTCCTCTGTCACGAGCACGGTGACCGCGCCGCGCGCGAAGCTCATGAGGTCCTTCCCCAGCGCTCGGTTCTCGCTGGAGCGCATGGCAGCGTCGAACGTCGCGCGATCGGGGAAGACCATCTCCGCGATCAGCTCGTAGCGCGGCTCGCCACCGAACGCGTCGGCCGTGACGCGGTTGAGGTTGACCGCCCGGAGACCGGGCAGCGTCTTCGTCAACGGCGCGTGCACGCCGAGGTAGTGCTCCCAGAACGCCTCGGGATCGGCGGGCTTGTCGTAGAGGGCGATCAGCTTGACCACGTCACGTACGTCCTTCCCTGTGGCTGGTAAAGCGGTGCTCCAGCGTGGCGAGGTTATCGTCCAGTCGCGTCTTCGCGAGGATCACCTGGACGGTGGCACCCCGTCCGACGACGTCTCCCAGCTCGCTGACGGCTCGGCAGTTCACGTGGACGCGGTTGCCTGCCTGGTGGTCGAACACGGCTGTGACCTCGACCCGCATGCCAGGCAGGGCGGAGGCGAGGTGGTCGACCTCGACCCTGAACCCGATCCCCTCCTCGTGGTCCTCGAGGTGCGGGAGGATGATCTTGCGGCTGACCAGCTCCATGTGCTTCGCCAGCCAGTACGTCGCGTAGACGGGGTGGAGGGCGCCCAGCCTGTCGTCGTCCTCGACCTCGAAGTCGACCGTCATCGACGGCGTGACGAGCACCTCGTGACGCGCCTCGAACCCCGGCGGGATGGCGCGCACTCAGAGCTTCCGTTCGTCGACGACGCGGCGCAGCTTGCCGCCGGCTGAGCGCGGCGCGGTACCGGGCGCCAGCAGCGTGACAGTGACGCCGATGCCGATGATGTCGCGGATGCGGTGCTCGATCTGGCCGACCAGCGCCCTGACCTTCTGGTCGACGTCGATCATGCCGCCGGCCAGCGCCTCGCTGCCGAGGCGCGTGAACGACTCGGGCGTCAGTTCGAGCTTCAGCTCGAGCCTGTCGAGGGTCTTCGCGCGCGTGATCACGAGCTGGTAGTGGGGTGACGCCTCGGGCACCTTGAGGAGCGCGGCCTCGACCTGCGTCGGGTAGACGTTCACGCCCCTAACGATGACCATGTCGTCCGTGCGGCCACGGATCATGCCGATGCGGGCGTGGGTGCGTCCCGAAGGCCCAGGCTCGCGCGTGAGGTTGGTGACGTCGCCCGTCCAGAAGCGCACCAGCGGCAGCGCCTCCTTGGTGAGGGTGGTGATGACCAGCACGCCGTACTCGCCGTCCGGCACGGGTTCCGCCGTCACGGGGTCGAGGATCTCGGGGTAGAAGTGGTCCTCCCAGATGTAGCTGCCGTCGCGCTCGCCGACGGCTTCGTTGGCGACGCCGGGGCCGATGATCTCGGAGAGGCCGTAGATGTTCGTCGCCTCGATCCCCAGCCCCGCCTCGACGTCCTGGCGGATGGCCTCCGTCCACGGCTCGGCGCCGAGGATGCCGTAGCGCAGGCTCGTCTCCTCGGGGGCGATGCCCCTCTCCGCGAACGCCTCCGCCTGCGCCTGGCCGTACGACGGGGTGCACGCGATGATGTCCGGCTCGAGGTCGAGGATGAGCGTGACCTGCCGCTCGGTCATGCCGCCCGACACGGGCACGACGCACAGTCCCAGCCGCTCGGCGCCGCCATGCAGGCCGAGGCCTCCCGTGAACAGGCCGTACCCGTAGGCGTTGTGGAACAGCATGCCGGGCGTTGCGCCCGCCGCCGCGAGGCAGCGGGCGTTGACCTGCGCGAAGAGCTCGAGGTCGTTGCGGGTGTAGCCGACGATGGTCGGCTTGCCCGTCGTGCCGCTCGAGGCGTGGACCCTCGCCAGCCTCTCCCTGCCCACCGCGAACATCCCCATCGGGTACGTGTCGTGGAGGTCGTGCTTGCGGGTGATCGGCAGGGTCGTGATGTCCTCGATGAAGCGAAGCGCGTCCGGGTCCCTCCCCGCCTCGTCGAAGGCCGTGCGGTAGAACGGGACGCGGTCGTACACGTAGCGCGCCAAGGTCCTGAGCCTCGCGCCCTGCAGCTCGCGGAGCGCGCCTGTGGGCATCGTCTCCGCATCCGGGTCGAACATCCCCACTTCCAATCCGGAGGGACCGGCGGCGCTGCCGTCGCGGGCCCCACCTCGTGACTCAACTCTCCCGCGCCACCACCATCGCCATGCCCTGCCCGACGCCGATGCACATGGTGGCGAGCCCGAACTCCGTGTCGGACGCCACCATCTCGTGCAGGAGCGTGGCGAGGATGCGGGCGCCGGAGCAGCCGAGAGGGTGACCGAGCGCGATGGCGCCGCCGTTGGGGTTGACGCGAGCGTCCTCCGGGTCGAGGGCGAGGTCGCGCAGCACGGCGAGCGTCTGTGCCGCGAACGCCTCGTTGAGCTCGATGATCCCGACGTCGGCGAGCGTGATCCGGGCTCGCTCCAACGCCATGCGCGTTGCAGGCACGGGACCGATGCCCATAACGCGCGGCGGCACGCCTGCCACGGCGGTGGTGACGACCCTCGCCAGCGGTGTGAGCCCGTGCGCCTGCGCGTAGTCGCGCGACGTGACGAGGACGGCCGCGGCTCCGTCGTTGAGACTGCTGGAGTTGCCTGCCGTGACGCTGCCGCCGGGGCGGAAGGCCGGCTGGAGGGCGGCGAGCGCGTCGAAGCTCGTGTCTGCCCGCGGCCCCTCGTCGGTCGCGACGTACGAGGAGCTCCTCCTGCCAGTGACCTCGACCGGCGCCAGCTCGTTCGCGAAGCGCTGCGCGGACATGGCTGCCGTCGCCTTGCGGTGGCTCGCCAGCGCGTACGCGTCCTGCTCGGCCCTGGTGATGCCGTACTCGGTGGCGAGGTTCTCGGCCGTCTCGCCCATCGCCTCGACGCCGTAGAGCTCCTTCATGCGCGGGTTGACGAAGCGCCAGCCGAGCGTCGTGTCGTACGCGGTGACGCTGCCTGTCTGGTACGCGCGTTCGGCCTTCGGCATGGCGAGAGGCGCGCGGCTCATCGACTCGACGCCACCACCGATGCAGGCGTCGAACTCACCGAGCTTCACCGCCCGGGCGGCCTGAGCGACCGCTTCGAGACCCGAGGCGCACAGGCGGTTGACCGTCACGCCCGGCACGGTCACGGGGAAGCCAGCCAGGAGGGCGCTCATGCGCGCGACGTTGCGGTTGTCCTCGCCCGCCTGGTTGGCGCAGCCGAGGATGACGTCGCCGACGTCCCCCTTCGGGAGCCCGACACGGCCCATCAGGGCCTCGAGGACCCCGGCAGCCAGGTCGTCCGGTCTGACGGACGCCAAGGCTCCGCCATGGCGCCCGATGGGCGTCCTCACGGCTTCGACGAGGTAGGCTTCGCCGCTCATCTACCGCCCCATCCTGCCAGAACCGGCTGCACCCGGTGCCGCCTCGTGAGCTGTGAACTCAGCGAACGATCCGAGGCCCAGCGCCACCATGGCGCGCAGGAGCGGGTGGGGGGCGAAGCGCTCCGCGCCGATCTCGCGGTGCAGCGAGTCGAGGGCGCCGAGAACGGCGGCTGGTCCGAGACGCTCCGCCCACTCGAGCGGGCCGAGCGGGTAGTTGACGCCAAGGCGCAGCGCCCTGTCGATGTCGGCCGCTTCCGCCAGACCCTCCGCGAGGGCGCCGACGGCTTCGTTGATGAGCAGTGCGACGGTCCTGAACGCGATGCCGCCCGGCTGGTCTGGCAGCGTCACGACCGTCACGCCTGCGCGCGTGAGCGCGGCGCCCACCGCCCGTGCCGTGCTCGCCGCGCCAGGCGCGGCGGGAACGAGGAGCGCGATGGCCAACGTCTCGTCCGCGGCGGGGGCGCCGGGCACGAGACTGAAGCCGAGGACGGTCGGGTGCTGGGAGCCAGCGGTCGCGTCGGCGTGTGCGGTTTGGCGCACCGCACCGTTGGCGCTGCTGGCGGAGCGGCCCCACGCGAGGACGGCGACGACGTCGGCCTGCTGCGCGCCACCCGCGGTGTCTGGTGCATCAAGCCTCGTGTCGAACGTGACGTCGGGTCGCCCGCCACCGGCAGGGGCAGGCAGCCGCGACCTCAGGAGCGACGCCACCGGACCCTCGCCGATGACCTCGAACGTCGCGCCTGCGTCCTCGATGACGTCGAACGTCGCGCCTGCGTCCTCGGTGGTCCGCGAGGCGGGGCGGTCCGGGTGGGCCGGTTGCGGCTCGGGCCCGGTGCGTACGCCGCGGTCGTCGTAGAGGTAGAAGCCCCTGCCGACCTTCCGTCCCAGCCAGCCCGCGTCGACCATGCGTTGCTGCAACGGATGCGGCCGGTACCGCGGCTCCTCGAAGAAGGCCTTGTAGACGCTGATGCTCGAGGCGAGGTTCATGTCGAGCCCGATGAGGTCGAGCAGCTCGAACGGCCCCAGCGGGAAGCCGGCCGCTCGCATGGCGGCGTCGCAGGTCTCGACGGGCACGCCCGCGGCGTGGAGCCGCAGGGCCTCGAGGTAGTAGGGGCGCGCGAGGCGGTTGACGATGAACCCGGGGCTGTCGCTCGCGACGACGGGTTCGCGTCCGAGGAGCCGGGCGAACGCGACGGCCTCGTCCACCAGCGCGGAGGACGTCGCGGCGCCGGGGACGACCTCGACGAGGCGCATGAGGCCCGGCGGGTTGAAGAAGTGCAGACCGATCACGTCCCGGGGTCTGGCGCAGCCGGAGGCGATGGCCGTGACGCTGAGGGTCGAGGTGTTGGTGGCGAGCCGCGCCCGGGTGGCAAGGGTGGAGAGCTGCCCGAACACCGTGCGTTTGAGCGCGAGGTCCTCCGGTACGGCCTCGATGACCCAGTCGGCGGACGCCGCAGCCGCCAAGTCGTCTGCCGTGCCGAGGCGGCTCATGAGCTCTGCCGGGGTCGCGTGCAGGCGGCCCTTCGCCGCGAGGGTGCCGAACAGCTCGCTCAACGAGCCGGTAGCGCGTTCGAGGGCCGCCGCGTCGGCGTCGATCAGCACGACCGTGCAGCCCGCCTGGAGCGCAAGTTGCGCGATGCCGCGCCCCATCGTGCCGGCGCCGAGTACGGCGACATTCTTCACTTGCGCGCGCTGACCGACGTTGGCGTTGGTCATGGCCCCTCCGCGCCGGAGCGTTCGAGCATGGCGTCGATCTGCTGTGCCACGTACAGCTTCGCCAGCGTCTCCGGCCTGTCGAGCGGAGCCGCGACCAGGTCCTCGATGCGCCGCAGCCGGTACCGCAGCGTGTTGACGTGGATGTGGAGTTCCGTCGCGAGCGCGCCGAGGTCGTTGGGAGAGCGCAGGTACGCCGTCAGCGTGCGCCACAGCTTGCCGTGGTCGTCCGCGGACTTGACCGAGCCGACGAGCCGGTCGCGGAGGGTCGCGAGGTTGCCCTGCGGCTGCTGCTTGAGGACCCAGTACACGGGATCGAACTCGTCGAACCAGGCCATGCCGCCGGTGGCGGCCACCGACTGCAGCGCCAGCATCGCCTGGTGGTAGGCGTCCGCGACCCCCGTCAGGTCGTCGCGAGGCAGGCTGAGACCGAGCCGCACGACCGCCTTGTCGTCGTCTGCCGTCACGGCGAGCAGCGCGCGCTGCAGGCCATCGGCCTGGGACTCGGGCGCGCCGCCGCCGAACACCCACAGGCAGTGCTCGGCTCGCGTCTCCGACAGCACCCCGTACCCGAGGGCGAGGAAGTACTCGTCGCCTGCCTCGCGCAGCCGCTCGAGGAGCGACCTCCCCCTGGCGGCCGCCGCCCGGCCGCTGCGATGCGGCAGGCCGGCTTCACACACCGCGACGAGGTACCGCCCCTCCGTCTCGAGCCCTGCCTCGCGCAGCCGCGGCGCCAGCAACGGCGCGGCCTGAGGCCCTGCCAACCACTCGGCCAGCAGCGCGCCCTTGCGCTCGCGGTCGTGCTGCGCCTCCGCGGAGCGCTGCAGGGCGCCTGCCAGCAGCAGCGTGCGCGTCAGCTCGATCAACGGGAGGTCGTGCTCCTGCGCCCCGAACGCGATGAGCACGCTGCGCAGGCGTCCGTGGGCCGCGACCCTGCTGACGATGGCCTCCTTGCCTGCGAGCCGCATGCGACCGTCAGGCAGGGACGCGAAGTCGAGCTGGCCGACCCGGCCGACCGCGCCGCCCGCCCGAGCCATGACCTCGCCCCATGGCGTGATGAGCGCGAGGCTCACGCCGCTGAGCCGGTTGACGCGGTCGAGGAGGTCTCGCTCCGGCTTCGGTCCCGTGAGCGCCGTCGTCAGGTACCGCTGGGCCGACGCGATGGCGCCGAGCCCGCTGGCGGCTGCGTCGATAAGGGTGCGGAGCGCCGCCTCCTCGACCCTGTCGGGTGAGGCGGCAGGCGAGGCCACCAGCAGCGCGACCCCCTGCTCCGCGCAGCGCTGCTGCAGCCCGGCGGGCACGCCGCGCCGCTGCGGGTTCTGGAAGTAGAGGAGGGCGGCTGGCAGCGGCTCGAACAGGGGATCGCCCAGGGGTCGGGGGAGGGTGAAGGCCGCCTCGCTCAGGCGCAGGTCGAGACGCTGGAGCCAGGGGCGGTCACCGGCACGCTCCGCGTGGCGCACCGCCCCGAACTCGGTGCCGGGTTCGCCCGTCAGCAGTTCGAGCTCGAGCTCGCTGGCGTCGAGCAGCGGTCGGAGGGTCGCGGCCACGGTGCCTGGAGTCTACGCCCGGCCCGGCGCCCGCAACGGGTTGTAGGAACGTACAACGAAACTGAAAATCACTAGTGCTCGCGACGATTGACTGGGGTCGAGACCCGACCTATCCTCGCACCATGACCATGCCTGGGCACCCACGCGCCACCGGGTCCGACGTCGAAGCCGTCGTGGGAGAGCCCGTCACGGACGCTGTCCTTGACGCGCGCCGGCAGGTCTCGTTCGACGGCTACGAGTTCCGCCGCACGATGGGGCGCTTTGCTACCGGCATCAGCGTCGTCACCATGCTCAGAGACGACGCGCCCTACGGCATCACCGTCAACTCGTTCATGTCGTTGTCGCTGACGCCACCCTTGATCGCTGTCAGCATCGACACGTCTGCTGGCGCGCACGCGACGCTCCTCGCAGCCGAGCGCTTCGGGGTGAGCGTGTTGAGCGCCGAGCAGTCCGACCTCTCCGATCGGTTCGCGGGCCGACCCGTAGCACACGCCGCCGACCCCTTCACCTCGCTGGCGGGGTTCCCTGTGATCGCGGGCGCCATCGGCACGCTCATCGGCCGCATCGTCCGCACCGTCGACGTCGGCGACCACACCCTGTTCATCGCCGAGGTCGAGACCATCGAACGCCGCGACGGTCAACCGCTGATCTTCTTCGGCGGGCAGTACCGCGTGCTCGACCACTGAACCCGTATTGACCACGCGCCCCGGCGCGCGTACGGTACGGCGTGCCAACTTCACACGACAGCATGACGGCAGCACTGGCGGCGGTCGCGGCGGCCGCGACCACGTACGTCGACGACCTGGCCGAGTTCGTGCGCGTGCCGAGCGTCAGCACCGTCCCCGACCATCGGCCGGACATCGACGCTGCGGCTGACTGGGTGGCAGCGCGCCTGGGGAGGGCCGGCGTCGCCGACGTGCGCGTCCTGCCGACGAAGGGACACCCCGTCGTCGTCGGCCGGCTCCACCACGACCCGGCGCTGCGGACCGTGATCGTCTACGGTCACTACGACGTCCAACCGCCCGAGCCGCTCGAGCTGTGGGACAGCCCCCCGTTCGAGCCCGACAGGCGCGAGGGGCGCCTCTACGGCCGCGGCGCGAGCGACGACAAGGCCGGCGTGCTCATCGCCATCCAGGCCGTCGAGGCGTACCTCGGGAGCGGCTCGAAGCCTCCCGTGAACGTGACCTTCCTCATCGAGGGCGAGGAGGAGATCGGCAGCCCGAACCTCCAGCACTTCATCCGTGAGCACCGCGACCTCCTGGCCGCCGACCTGGCGATCAGCGCCGACGGCGGCATCTACGCCCCCGGCGTCCCGTCGGTCACCGTCGGTTCTCGCGGGCTGGCGGGGGTCGAGCTCGAGGTGACGGGCGCCAGTGCAGACCTCCACTCGGGCATGTACGGCGGCGCCGTCGCCAACCCGCTCATGGCGCTGGCTCGCATCCTCGCCAGCATGCAGGACCCCGACGGCACCGTGCTGGTGGAGGGCTTCTACGACGGCATCCCGCCGCTCGACCAAGGAGTGCGCGACGAGCTGGCGAGGGTGCCCGACGACGAGGCGAGCGAGCTGCGCGCCCTCGGCCTCGACGGGTGGTGGGGCGTTCCTGCGTACACACCCCGTGAACGCCGCAACGTGCGGCCGACCCTCGAGGTCAACGGCATGGGCGGCGGCTTCCAGGGACGAGGCATCAAGACGGTGCTGCCACGCGAGGCGAAGGCCAAGATCACCTGCCGCCTCGTCGTCGGGCAGGACCCTCAGGACATCGTCGAGAAGCTGCGCGCCCACGTCGCGAAGGTGACGCCGCCAGGTGTCGGTGTCACGCTCACACCGCTGGCAGGTAGCGGCTGGGCCTACCAGATGCCCGTCGAGCATGCCGCGCTGGCCGTCGCCTCCGACAGCCTCGAAGCCGTGTACGGGCGACCGGCGTTCCCGGTGTGGACGGGCGGCACCGTGCCCGTCGCCGAGCAGTTCCAGCGTCTGCTGGGCGTGTGGTGCCTGTACTTCGCGTTCGGGGAGCCGGACAACAACATCCACGCACCCAACGAGTTCTTCCGGATCCCGACCCTGCAGCAGGGCACGGAGGCCACCGTGCGCCTGCTGGCGGGACTCGCGGCGTCGCCCAACGCGTTCGAGCCCCCGGCGTGACGGAGCGGCGAACCGAGTTGTAAGAACATACAATTCACACACCGTGACTTGTAGGCGCGCACCCTTGTCCTGGGTGCGCGCCTCTCCGTATGGTGAGCGCATCGACAACTTGGCCCCAGTGCGCGCCCGTCGCGCGTGCGGGCCTCGCCACAGCTTCAGCAGCCGAGGAGCAGAGCATGCTCGTACCGAGAGGGTCCATCGTCCCGCTGCCAACGCCGTTCATCGGCTCCGAGGCCCGTGTCGACGAGGCCGCGCTGGCCGCGATCATCGAGTTCCAGCTCGACAACGGCAGCCACGGCCTGAGCTGCACGGGCACGACCGGAGAGCCGTCCTCTCTGCCGATGGACGAGCGCAAGCACGTCGACGAGATCGTCCACGAGCGCATCGCGGGCCGGGTGCCGTTCGTGCCTGGTACCGGCTCGAACAACCTCGCCGAGACGCTCGAGCTGACGAGGCACGCGGTCGACCTCGGCGTCGACGGCGTCATGCTCATCGCCCCCTACTACGTCAAACCGAACCAGCACAGCCTGCGCGACTACTTCACGACCATCGCGGACGCCGTCGCGGAGCAGGACCCCGACACCGCCGTCATCCTCTACAACATCCCCGGCAGGGCCGCCGTCAACATCGAACCCGAGACCATCGGTGCCCTGCGGCGCGCCTGCCCCAACATCGTCGGCGTCAAGCACGCCACCAAGAACCTCGACGACGTCTCGTACACGTTCGTGCACGCGGGCCGCGACTTCGCCGTCTACTGCGGTGCGGAGACCATGACCTACCCGATGCTCACCCTCGGGGGGGTCGGCCACATCAGCGCGACGGGCGTCATCGCGCCCAGGCAGATCGCCGACCTCTACGACCTCGCGGCGGCCGGTCGCTGGGACGAGGCGCGCGACCTCCACTACCAGATGCTCGAGCTCAACGACGTCTTGTTCATCGAGGTCAACCCCGTGCCGCTCAAGACGGCGCTGGCTGCGATGGGGCTGTGCGAGGCCAACTGGCGCCTCCCGCTCGGACCCATGCTCGAGAAGAACGAGCGCACGTTGATGAGCACGCTCGAGCGCTACGGGCTCGTTGGTTCACACGCTCGAGCGACGGCCCCCACCGTGGCCGCCACCGCCAGCGCGGCCGCGTCGTCGGGAGCGGGACAGGACGGGCGTCAGCGGACATGAGCGGCGTCGCGTACGGCAGGGCCCTCGTCGACGGGCACCTCGAACAGCTCAGGCGCCTGCCCGACGGCGCCATCCTCACGGCTGCGGGCGCCCCGGTCGACGAGCGCTCCGCTACCTGGCTGCCACCGATCGAGCCGCGCACCATCCTGGCGCTCGCCCTCAACTACGCGGACCACGCAGCGGAGCTGAACCTCGGCGAACCGGAGCAGCCCGCGTTGTTCCCGAAGTTCCGCAACGCCCTCGTCGGCCACAGGGGCCACATCGTCAGGCCCAAGGGCATCGAGTTCATGCACTACGAGACCGAGCTCGCCGTCGTCATCGGCCGCTCCGCCCGCCGCGTCTCAGCAGCCGACGCCCTCGGGTACGTCAAGGGCTACACGATCGCCAACGACCTCGTGGTCCGCGACTTCGTCATCAACCACTTCAGGCCGCCCGTCAAGCCCAAGAACTTCGACACGTTCCTGCCGCTGGGGCCGTTCCTCGTGAGCGCTGACGACGTCCCTGACCCGCAGGCGTTGGCGCTGCGCACGTACGTCAACGGCGAGGTGCGCCAGCAGGGCACCACCGCCGACATGATCCACGGCGTCGCCCAGATCATCGCCTACGTCACCGAGTTCATGACCCTGCAGGAGGACGACGTGCTCCTCACCGGCACCCCGAAGGGCATCAGCCACGTCAACGCCGGTGACGTCATCCGCTGCGAGATCGACGGGATCGGGGTGCTGGAGAACGCCGTGGTAGCAGAGGAGGACCGGTGGCCCGCAGGAGGCCGGTCCGCGGGAGGTGCGTCCGCATGACCACCTCCGCACGCGCGGTCGGCGGCCCAGGCACGAGGGAGGCGAGGTCGCGGGCCGAGCGGCTCGTCGCCGACGTCACCGCGGACCTGGATGGCACGCTCGGCAACCTCATCGGCGGGCGCACGGTGCCTGCGCGAGAGGGAGCGACGTTCGAGGACCGCTCGCCGCTCGACGGCTCGGTGCTCGCGACGGTCGCCTCGTCCACGGCGGAGGACGTCGCGGCTGCAGCCGAGGCTGCCCAGTCAGCGTTCCCTGCCTGGAGCGCCGTGTCGGGCGCGAAGCGCGCGGCCATCCTCGAGCGACTGGCCGACCTCATCGAAGCGGAGGCTGCCGACCTCGCGCTGCTCGAGGTCATCGACACGGGCCAGGCCATCCGCTTCATGAAGCAGGCTGCTGCGCGGGGGGCGGAGAACGTCCGCTTCTTCGCGGCACGGGCAGCCGGCGCCCGCGACGGCCTCAGCCTCCACGCCCCCGACCAGCTCAACTACACGACGAGGCGCCCCATCGGTCCCGTCGGCGTCATCACGCCGTGGAACACGCCGTTCATGCTCTCGACCTGGAAGATCGCGCCAGCCCTCGCTGCTGGCTGCACGGTGGTGCACAAGCCGGCGGAGTGGAGTCCGCTCACTGCGTTCCGGCTGGCGCAACTGGCGCTCGAGGCCGGGGTGCCGCCCGGCGTGCTCAACGTCGGCAACGGCCTGGGCGAGACGGCAGGGCGGTCCGTCACCGAGCATCCTGCCATCAAGGCGATCGCGTTCGTCGGCGAGAGCGGCACGGGCGCGCAGATCATGGCGCAGGGGGCACCGACCCTCAAGCGCCTGCACCTGGAGCTCGGCGGCAAGAACCCGGTCGTCGTGTTCGACGACGCCGACCTCGACAGGGCACTCGACGCGACCGTCTTCATGATCTACAGCCTCAACGGCGAGCGCTGCACGTCGGGCAGCCGCGTGCTGGTGCAGCAAGGGATCTACGGCGAGTTCACCGAGCGCCTCGCGGCGCGCGCGGCTGCCGTGACGGTGGGCGACCCGTTCGACCCCGCCACCGAGCTCGGCCCGCTCATCCACCCCGAGCACGGCGCGAAGGTCCTGTCGTACCTGCAGCTCGGGCAGGACGAGGGCGCGAGGCTGGTCGCGGGCGGGCTGGCGGGCCGGGCTGCGGGTGGCGCCGCGGGGCGGGTCGCGAGCGACGGGCGCGCGGTGGGTTCTACCGAGCAGGGTGCGGCGGGCACCTACGTGGCAGCCAGCCTCTTCGTCGACGTCACGCCGACCATGCGGGTGGCGAGGGAAGAGATCTTCGGCCCCGTGCTCGCGGCCATCCCGTTCGACGACGAGGCAGACGCGCTGCGCATCGCCAACGACGTCGACTACGGGCTGGCGGCGTACCTGTTCACGCGCGACGTCGCCAGGGCCCACCGGTTCGCACAGAGCCTCGAGGCTGGCATGGTGTGGGTCAACTCGCACAACGTCCGTCACCTCCCCACGCCGTTCGGCGGGATGAAGGCCAGTGGCATCGGCCGCGACGGCGGCGACTACAGCTTCGACTTCTACATGGAGACGCAGAACATCGCCGTCGCGACGGGCGAGCTCCACGTGCCGCGACTGGGCGCGCACGGCACGCGGGAAGGAGGCTGAGATGCCGGCACGCACGGGCACGCAGTTCCTCGAGGGTCTGAGGCGCAGCCCACCCAACATCTTCATCGGAGGCGAGAGGATCGCCGATCCGACCGCCCACCCCGCCACGGCGGGAGCGGCGCGCTCGATTTCCTCGCTCTACGACATGCAGCACCGCCCCGACCTGCGCGACAGGCTCACGTACGCCAGCCCCAGCAGCGGCGACAGGGTCGGCATCAGCTTCCTCGAGACGACGACGGTGGAAGACCTCAGGCGCCGCTCCGCGATGCACAAGACCTGGGCGGACGCCAGCCTCGGCTTCATCGGCCGCAGCCCCGACTACCTCAACGTCAACGTCATGGCAGCCGCGAGGGCGAGCCGGTACTTCGAGCAGAACGACCCGCGCTTCGGCGACAACGCACGCGCGTACTACGAGCACGTCCGCGAGAACGACCTGTGCCTGACGCATGCACTCACCAACCCACAGGTCAACCGCAGCGTCCGCTCCGACCAGCTCGCCGACCCGTACACCGCGCTCGGCCTCGTCAAGGAGACGGCGGACGGGATCATCGTGCGCGGAGCGCGCATGCTGGCCACGCTGCCGATCGCGGACGAGATCCTCATCTACCCGTCGACCGTGCTGCAGGAGCAGGAGGAGATGACCCGCTACGCGCTGGCGTTCGCGGTGCCGTGCAGCACGCCGGGTTTGAGCTTCATCTGCCGCGAACCGCTCGACATCGGCAGGTCGCCCTTCGACCATCCGCTGGGCTCACGCTTCGACGAGATGGACGCGCTGGTCGTGTTCGACGACGTGCTGGTGCCCTGGGACAGGGTCTTCATCCTCAACGACGTCAAGCTCGCCAACCGCGCCTACCCGTCCACGGGGGCGCTGTACCACATGGCCCACCAGGTCGTGAACGTCAAGATCGCCAAGACCGAGGCGTTCCTCGGCGTCGCCCAGATGATCGTCGAGATGATCGGCAGCGGCGAGTTCCAGCACGTCCAGCAGAAGATGGCCGAACTGATCATCACGCTCGAGATCCTCAAGGCACTCAGGACCCAGGCAGAGGCGACCGCGACCCTCGACGCCTACGGCACCATGACCCCGGGCAAGGACGCGCTCAACACCGCCCGCAACTACTTCCCGCAGGTCTACCCCCGCATGGTCGAGATCCTGCAGCTCCTCGGCGCGAGCGGCATGATCATGATCCCCACGGAGGCGGACCTGAAAGGCTCGACGGCAGACTCCATCGACAAGTACCTGCAGGCGAAGAACGCCGGGGCTCCCGAGCGCGTGCGGCTGTTCCGGTTGGCGTGGGACATGACCATCTCCTCGTTCGGCGGCCGCCAGAACCTGTACGAGAAGTTCTTCTTCGGCGACCCGGTCAGGACCCAGAGCGCGCTGTACCAGGGCTACGACCTGAAGCCCAGCGTCGCGCGCGTCGAACGGTTCCTGCACGGCGACGTGCAGGCGACCCCGCCCATGGAGAGCGCCGATGCCGCTGTGTGAACCAGCCGGCCAACCCGCCATCGACATCCTGAGGGTGTCGCACGTCGAGCTGGGCGTGTCCGACCTCGACACCTCGCTGGCGTTCTACGAGGGCGCGCTCGGCATGGTCGTCAGCGCGAGGGACGACGACGCCGTGTGGCTCCGCGGGCTCGAGGACGCCAGCCACCACTGCCTCGTCCTGCGGCGCACCCAGCCGGGCGTGTGCCTCGGCATCGGGCTGCGGGTCAGGTCGGAGGCCGACCTCGACAGGGCCGAGGAGCACTTCTCGGCCGCAGGCACATACGAAGGGCGCAGGGACGGCGGCGCGCAGCCGCGGGGACAGGGCCCCACCGTCCTGGTGCGCGACCCGTTCGGCGTGCCGCTCAGCCTCTACCACCGCCAGGACACCGTCGAGCGCCAGCTACAGAACTACGAGCGGTACCACGGTGCCGCCGTCCAGAGGCTCGACCACGTCAACTGTTTTTTTTTTTATGAGAAGGCGACCAACGAGATCTACACGGGCGAGCTCGGCTTCAGGGTCAGCGAGTACACCGAGACGGACGAGCCGGAGCCGCGCCTGTGGGCGCTGTGGCTGCACCGCAAGGGCAACGTCCACGACGTTGCGCTCACCAACGGGGTGGGACCACGGCTGCATCACGTCGGGCTGTGGGTGCGGGGCGAGATGGACGTCATCAACGCCTGCGACGTGCTGGCCGTGACGGGCTTCGCGGGCTCCATCGAGCGCGGACCGGGCAGGCACGGCATCAGCAACGCCTTCTTCCTCTACCTCCGCGACCCCGACGGTCACCGCATCGAGTTGTTCACGGGCGACTACCGCACGATGGACCCGGAGTTCGCGCCGATCCGCTGGAGCCTCGACGACCCGCGGCGGCAGACGCTGTGGGGTCAGCCGGCGCCGAGGTCATGGTTCGACGAGGGCAGCGAGTTCGAGGGGGTCCCAGTGCGTCAACCGGTACTACCGGTGCGGCCGGTGGTCGCATCGTGACGTTCGGCAGCATCCAGCTTCAGGTTCGACAGGTTCAGGGAGGAACGACATGACACGATCCGCGTTCGTATCGAGGGTACTCACGGCAGGGCTGGCCTTGGCGCTTGCCATGTCGACGGTGGCGCTGGCGCAGACCATCCGCATCGGCGCGACGGTGGCTGCGACGGGAGCCGCGTCCGCGCTGGGCGAGCCGGAGGCGAACACCTTCCGGATGCTCCAGGACCAGCTCAACGCGGCCGGCGGCATCAACGGCGTCCCGGTCGAGATCATCTTCCTCGACACGGCCTCAGACACCGCCCAGGCGGTCACCAACGTCAACCGCCTCATCCAGGAGAACGACGTCCACGTCATCATCTGCTGCACGATCTCGGCGAACAGCCTCGCCATCATCGACCCCGTGCAGGCAGCGCTGGTGCCCAACATCAGCCTGGCGGCATCGGCGGCCATCATCGAACCGGTCGAGCAGCGCCGCTGGGTGTTCAAGACCCCGCAGACCGACCGCCTGATGATCACGGGCATCGTCGAGGACATGGTCGCGAACGATCTCACCACGCTGGCCTACCTCGCCATCGACGACGCGTACGGTGAGGGCGGCCTCAACGAACTGAACGCCGCCATCGCGGGCACCGACGTCGAGGTCGTCAGGATCGAACGCTACGGGCGTTCCGACACCAACGTCACCGCGCAGGTGCTCAACGCCATCCAGAGCCAACCCGACGCCGTGCTCATCTGGGGCGTCGTGCGCGACTCTGCGCTCGTGGTCGAGGAGCTCGCCAACCGCGGCTATCAGGGTCAGGTCTACGTCAGCCACGGCGTCGGCAACCCGAGCTTCCTGGAGCTGGCGGGAGCAGCAGCCAACGGTGTGCGCCTGCCCATCGGCCCGATGATCGTCGTCGACGAGCTGCAGGACGACAACGTCATCAAGCCGGTCGCGCAGGCCTACGTCGAGCAGTACGAGGCGCTCTTCGGTGCTGGCACCGCCAGCACCTTCGGCGGGCACGCCTGGGACGCAGTGAAGGCCGTCGAGCTGGCGCTCACGCACGCCATGGAGCAGGGCAGCATCGACTGGAACGACACGACGGCCGTGCGTGAAGCCCTGCGCTCCGGTCTCGAGAACATGGGACCCTTCGTAGGCGTGGGCGGCGTGTTCGACTTCACGGGCAGCGACCACCTCGGGCTCGACACGCGCGCGGTCGTGATCGTCGAGATCGTCGACGGCGACTGGACGCTCGCCCGCTGAGCACGCTCGACCGGGCATAGGTGACTTCCGCTGGTCGGGAAGGGAGCATGAGGCCCCTCCCGACCGGCGCGTCGCAGCCTCGCCCGTCAGCGAGAGTAGGGACGTTTGCTCGACATCCCGCTGATCCTGTTCTTCGAGGGCCTCACCAACGGGGCCATCTACGCGCTCATGGCGCTCGGCATCGTCGTCCTGTACTCGGTGACCGGCGTCATCAACGTCGCGCAGGGCGAGTTCGTGATGCTGGCGGCGCTGAGCGTCGCCAGCCTGCGCGCGGGACAGGTGCCGGGCATTGTCTACCTCGTCGTCGCGGGCCTCGTGTTGTGGGCCGTGTACGACGTCATCGGCAAGCTGCGGCACGGCCAACCGCTCCGCGCGCTGTGGGCCGGTCTCGCGCCGCTGGTCGCCGCCGCGGCAGCCTATCTGATCGTCGTGCTGGCGGCGAGGGCGTCGTTGCCCTACGTCGCAGTGATCGTGATCGCCATCCTCCTGACGACGGCCCTCGGGCCCATCTGTTACCGCGTCATCATCCAGCCGCTGCCGCGTGCGTCCGTGCTGGTGTTCCTCATCATGACCATCGGCCTGCACCTGGCGCTCACCGGCTTCGGTCTGGCGTTCTGGGGACCGCAGCCGTACACCATCCCGCCGTTCCAGCAAGGCGGTGTCCGGTTCGGTTCGGTGTTCCTCGACGGCCAGGACCTGTGGCTCTTCGGGGTCAGCGCCGTGCTGCTGGCGGCCTTGTGGTACTTCTTCAGCCGCACCCTGTGGGGCAAGGCCCTGCGGGCTGCGGCAGTCAACCGGCTCGGCGCGCGCCTCAGCGGTATCAGCGTCGTGAGAGCAGGCAGCGTGGCGTTCACGCTCTCCGTGTTCCTGAGCGCCGTCGCGGGCGTCCTCATCACGCCGATCACCAAGATGGTCTACGACTTCGGGTTCATGCTCGGCCTCAAGGGCTTCGTCGGAGCCATCATCGGGGGCCTCGCCAACCCGGCCATCGCCGTGCTCGGCGCGCTGTTCGTTGGCGTCGCCGAGCAGTTCAGCGCCTTCTACGTGTCGTCCGCCTACAAAGACGTCCTCGTGTTCCTCCTCATCATCCCCGTCTTGCTCATGCGTTCGCTCAAGCACCTCGACTTCGAGGAGCACGTCGAATGAGCGCCCGTCCCGGTGGTGACGAGAACGGCGCCGTCGATGCAGGGAGCACGCGGCACGTCGCCCGCCCGCTGGGCGCCCGTCCGCTTGGCGCCCGCCCGCTGGGCGGCCGCCTGGGGCGCTGGCTGCGCGGCGGTCTGCTGGTGGCGTTCCTCGCCGTGCTGGTCGCGTTGCCTCTCGTGGCGGGTCCCTTCGAGCTGCGCCTCGCCAACCTCGTCGGGATGTACGCCCTCGTCGTGCGCTTCGGCGTGAACCCGTGGCTCTCGATCGTCGCCGGCGTTCTCCTGTCGCTGGTGCTGGCGTGGATCATCGGTCTCGTGACCCTGCGCCTCAAGGGGCACTACCTCGCGCTCGCGACACTCGCATGGGGCCTCGTCATCACCGGCGTGCTGCGCAACTGGATGAGCGTCACGGGCGGCAACACCGGTTACGGCAGCGCGACAGGCAACCGCATCCCGCCCTTGAGCGTCTTCGGCGAGGAGCTCAGGGGCGACAGGCTCACCTTCGTGCTCGTGTGGGGCTGCGTGCTCGTCGCGTTGTGGATGCTCTCGAACCTGCTCGGATCACGAGTCGGACGGGCCATCAAGAGCCTGCGGACCGGGGCGATCGCCGCCGCCAGCTTCGGGGTCGACGTCCAGCGCACCAAGATGGTCACCTTTCTCATCGCGGCAGCTCTCGCGTCGTTGGCGGGCGGACTGCACACGTACCGTGAGCTGTTCATCGTGCCGGGCCTCGCCGGCCTCAACGCCAGCATCGATTACCTGATCATGGCCGTCATCGGCGGGCTCAGTAGCATCTGGGGCGCCGTAGCGGGCGCAGGCATCTTCGTGCTGCTCAAGGAGCAGCTCCAGCAGGTTCTGCCGCGCCTCGTGGGGCGCACGGGCAACTACGAGATCATCGCGTTCGGGTTCATCCTCATCCTCGTGCTGCAGTACGCGAGGCGCGGGCTGGTGCCGATGCTCGACTCGCTGCTGCCGCGGCTCCCGCCGCGGCCCGTCAAGCACGACGCGGCGCCACTGGGCACGAGGGCCGTCGACAGGCGGACCGGTCCACTGCTGGTGCTGCGCGGCGTCACGCGGTCGTTCGGGGGGCTCACGGCCGTCAACGACCTGTCGTTCTCCGTCGAGCGTGGCTCCGTCGTCGGGCTCATCGGGCCCAACGGCGCGGGGAAGACGACCGCGTTCAACCTCATCACCGGCGTGCTTGGTGTCGACTCCGGCACGGTCGTGTTCGACGGCGTCGACATCGGCTCGCGCCCGCCCCACCGCATCGCGGCGCTCGGACTGGCGCGCACGTTCCAGCACCTCAACCTCAACCCCGGCATGAGCCTCATCGAGAACGTTGCTCTGGGTGCGTACGCCCGCACGCGTTCGGGTCTGCTGGGTGGGCTGCTCGGCCTCGACCATGCCGAGGAGGAGAGCGTCAGGGCGGAGGCCGTCAAGCACCTGCGGCGCGTCGGGTTGACGGAGGACCCGCATGCGCGCGCAGACAGCCTGCCCCTGGGGAAGGTGCGCCTCCTCGAGGTGGCGCGGGCGCTGATGGCCGACCCGGTGCTGCTGCTCCTCGACGAACCGGCCGCCGGCCTGCGCCGCCACGAGAAAGAGGACCTCAAGGCGCTCGTCCGGCGCCTGAAGGCGGACGGCGTGACGGTGCTGCTGGTCGAGCACGACATGGACGTCGTCATGGACCTCGTCGACACCGTCGTCGTCATGAACTACGGCAACAAGCTGGCCGAGGGAACCCCGGCCCAGGTGCGGCACGACCCGCTGGTGATCGAGGCGTACCTCGGTCGCGAGGTCGCATGAACTCGCGCGGCGCGGAGGATGCCCGCGCGTCTTCGCAGGAGGCACGCCTCGTCGTCAGCGACCTGAGCGTCAGGTACGGAGGGGTCACGGCGCTCGACGGCGTGAGCCTCAGCGTGATGGACGGCGAACTGGTGACGGTCATCGGAGCCAACGGCGCGGGCAAGTCGAGCCTGCTCAACGCCATCGTCGGCGTCGTGCCGAAGGCCGCGGGGCGGGTGACGCTCGGCGGTGAAGACGTCAGCTCACAGACGCCGGAGGCCATGGTGGGGCGCGGCGTCGTGCTGGTACCCGAACGGCGCGAGCTGTTCGCCGCGATGAGCGTGGACGACAACCTGCGACTGGGAGCCTTCGCGCGGTACGCCGCGGGCGATCGCGACCTCGCCGGGTCCCTCGCCACGGTGTACGACACGTTCCCGCAACTGGCAGGCAGGCGCAGGCAGATCGCGGGCACCATGTCGGGAGGCGAGCAGCAGATGCTGGCCATCGGCAGGGCCATGATGGCGAAGCCGCGGCTGCTGCTGCTCGACGAGCCGAGCCTCGGGCTCGCCCCTCTCATCGTCGACGAGATCTTCAGGGTCGTCAGGGACCTGCGCGCGGGCGGCGCGACCGTGCTGCTCATCGAGCAGAACGCCCGCGCAGCCCTACGCCTCGCGGACCACGCGTACCTGCTCGAGACGGGGACGGTGGCGCTCGGTGCGCCGGCTACCGACCTGGCTCGTGACGAACGGGTCGCCGCCGCGTACCTCGGGCTGGGGTCGACGACAGGGTAGGTGAGCTGGGCGCCTTGGCTGCTCGGGCGGCGCGCGCTACGAGTGGCCGCTCCGGCCAGCGGCTACGCCCGCAACGACCGCAGCCTGTCCATGTCGCGGGCATGCCCGAGCTCGTCATCGCCGACGGGAGTCTCCAGGATCATGGGGATGTCGGCGAGCCGCTTGTCGTTGAGCAGGCGCGCGAAGGCCTGCTCGCCGATGAGCCCCTCACCGATGTTCTCGTGCCTGTCCTTGTGACTACCGAGCGGGTGCTTGGAGTCGTTGATGTGCATGCACCGCAGGTTGCTCAGTCCGATCTCGCGCTCGAAGTCTTCGAGCATCGCCTCGTACCCCTCCGGCGTGACGAGGTCGTAGCCGGACGAGTAGGCGTGACAGGTGTCGAGGCACACGCCCATGCGCTCCTTCTCGTCGATGAGTTTGAGCATCGCGCCGAGCTCCTCGAAGCGGCCGCCGAGGCTCGTGCCTTGACCGGCGGAGTTCTCCAGCAGCAGGAGCGTGGAGACGGGCGGTCAGCTCGACAGGATCGAGTTGATGGAGCGCGCGATCGACTCGATGCCCGTCATGACGCCCGAACCGAGATGCCCGCCCGGGTGGACGACGAGGCCGCCGAGGCCCAGCGTGTCGCAGCGGTCGAGCTCGTCCGTCAGCCCCGCGATGGACGCTGTGAGGGCGTCCTCCTTCGGTGAGGCAAGGTTGATGAGGTAGGCGGCGTGCGCGGTCACTGGCAGACCGGACGACGTGTGCTCGGCCTTGAAGGCGGTGACGTCCTCCGCCGCCAGCGCCTTCGCGCGCCACTGGTTGGGGCTCTTCACGAAGATCTGGAGGCTCTCGCACCCCATGGCTGCGCCGCGCTCGAACGCCTTCACGGCGCCGCCCGCGGTCGATACGTGTGCTCCGATTCGGCCCATGGAGGCGAGTCTACAACCGGAGTACCCGGTGGTAGGCTTCCCGTCGTGCTGCGCTCCACGCTGGTCTCGCCCGAGCCCGACGAGCTGCGGGAGTTCCTCAAGGAGCACCTGCGTTCGAAGGCCCTCGTGCAGGTGGCTGGTGAGTTCGAGGTGCTGTACACCGGTCGGGCGGCGAGCGTCGCGGAGGCGGGCGACTACCTGCTGATGATCAAGTCCGACGGCAGCGTGCAGGTGCACGGCCACCGCAGCGTCAAGCCTGTCAACTGGCAGCCGCAGACCGACGATGTGCACGTGACCGTGGAGGACGGCAGCGCCGTCTTGCTGGCGGAGCGGTTCACGCCCGCCGAGCTGCTGCGGGTCGCGTTCCTCGTGCCCGCGTTCGCCCAGGCCCTCGACCTCCGCGAGAGTGGCGGGTTCGTGCTCATCGGCTCGGAAGCCGAGATGCAGCGCTCGCTCGCTGCGAACCCCGACGTCATCGAGACGGGCCTGAACCTCGTGCACATCGAGCTGCCCACGGACGTCGGCGGCATCGACCTGCTGGCGCGCGACTCCGAGGGGCGCCTCGTCGTCGTCGAGCTCAAACGCGGCAAGGCCGGCCATGAGGCCGTGCACCAGTTGTGGCGCTACGTGCAGAGTGTTCGTACCGTATCTGGGGAGGATGCTCGGGGCGTGCTCGCCGCTCCAGACATCACCGTGCCAGCGCTCAACCGCCTTGGCGCGTTGGGCCTGGAGTTCAAAGAGGTGAGGGCGCTGCCCGGCTCGGAGGAGCGTCAGGTCCAGACCGGGCTGTTCTAGGCAGTCCGAGCGGCCGGCACCGCTCTCGCCCGTACCCTGCCCATGGGGATGAAGTTCGCGACTCCAACGCGCATTGAGCGTTGTTACACTCGGTAGCCATGCCGTTGTTCCGCAAAGACCCGTTCGGGCGCGCCTGGGTGCTCCTCTCGCCCGAACGCGGGCTGCTTCCCTCGGACTTCGGCAGCGTGCCCGCCGCCAAACCCCGGTCCCCGCTGTCGCCCGGCAACGAGGGCAAGGTGTCCACCGAGATCGCGGCCGTCAGACCCAGCGCCTCCACCGTCGACGGGCCCGATTGGCGCATGCGCGTCATCGGCCACCCCGCCGCTCTGGTCAGCCCCCGCGGGTTCGCGGAAGAGGGCGAGAGCCTGTTCAGGCACGCCCCCTCCAGCGGGTACCAGGAGATCATCGTCGAGCACCCCGACGCGACCATGACGCTCGACGCGATGCCAAGAGCGCATCTCGTCGACCTGCTCAAGCTCTACCGTGACCGCCTCGCGCTACATGGGGAGAGGCCGGGTGTGAAGCACGTGCAGCTCACCCGCAACGTCGGACGGGCGGCCGGGGCCCTCTTCGAGCACCCGCACGCCCAGCTGCTGGCCGTACCCGTCGCCAACCGCTGGGTGCAGGAGGAGATGGAGGTCGCGACTGCGCATAACGCCGAGCACGGCACGTGCCTCTTCTGTGACGTGCTCGCGCGCGAGATGGAGC
>ERZ795041.136-NODE-136-length-28777-cov-4.597556_pt1 | contig 28777 bp, 21 predicted proteins | sample MGYA00375125_ERZ795041 | MGnify/ENA primary metagenome ERZ795041 (study PRJEB30170, sample SAMN03074214) | activated sludge metagenome | biome: Common Effluent Treatment Plant; feature: Wastewater; material: Activated sludge; isolation source: activated biomass in...
AGAAACTAAAAATCAAGAAGCCGCATCAAATTTGCTTTTGATACGGCCTCATTTTTTTTGAAATTGTTTTTTTTTAATTTTAAGCTGTTTACAAAAACAAAATTGTTAATGGAACAGATGAAATACAATCTCACCAGATTAAGTGTGTTAAGGAGAATTACAGAATTGAGGATAAAATAGACTTCCCGTTATTTCATTTTTTTCCAGAGATTAATAAGCCCATTTGTTGAAGTGTCATGTGAATTGATTGACTGATAATGTAGCAGCTCAGGTAAAATTTTATTAGCAAGCTGTTTTCCTAACTCAACGCCCCATTGGTCAAAACTGAAGATGTTCCAGATTACACCTTGAACAAATATTTTATGTTCATAAAGTGCAATTAACCGGCCCAGTGTATGAGGTGTTATTTTATTAATCAAAAATGAATTGGTGGGTTTATTCCCTTCAAATACTTTATAAGGTAATAGCCGGATAATAGCCTCTTTACTCGTACCCTTTGCTTCCAGTTCCTTCACTACTTCTTCTTCTGTTTTCCCGTTCATCAAAGCTTCTGTTTGAGCAAAGAAATTGCTTAGAAGTTTTTTATGACGATCGCCAGTGGGGTTATGTGTTTTGGCAGGTGCAATAAAATCGCAGGGTATTAAAAGTGCGCCCTGATGTATTAATTGATAAAAAGCATGCTGGCCATTTGTACCCGGTTCGCCCCAAATAACAGGCCCTGTAGCATAGTTTACTCTTTCTCCGTTTCTGTCACAAACCTTGCCATTACTTTCCATATTGCCCTGCTGAAAATATGCAGGGAACCGATGCATATATTGATCGTATGGTAAAATTGCCTCTGTTTGTGCCCCAAAAAAATTGGTGTACCAAATTCCAATTAAGGCCATCAAAACCGGAATATTTTTGCTTAAATCTGAATTTTGAAAATGTAAATCTGTTTGGTATGCGCCTTTCAACAGCTGTTCAAAGTTTTTGTATCCAACAGTTAAAGCAATAGAAAGCCCAATGGCACTCCATAGCGAATAACGGCCACCCACCCAATCCCAAAACTCAAACATGTTATTTTTGTCAATCCCAAATTTTACAACCTCTGGCTCATTGGAGCTGAGTGCAACAAAGTGTTTTGCAATATGTTTTTTATCTTTTGCTTTTTTCAAAAACCAATCACGGGCCGTATGTGCATTGGTCATGGTTTCCTGAGTTGTAAATGTTTTGGAAGCAATCAAAAACAGGGTTTCTTCAGGGGTTACTTTTTTTAAAGTTTCTATAATGTGTGTACCATCTACATTGGAAACAAAATAGGGTTGTATATGTTCAATCCAATAGGGCTTTAATGCTTCAGTAACCATGACCGGGCCTAAATCGCTGCCACCTATTCCTATATTGACAATGTATTTAATTTTTTTTCTGCTATATCCTCTGGTTTTACCCGAATGTACTGCATCACAAAAAACTTTCATCTTTCTCAGTACTTTTTTTACTTCGGGCATTACATCTTTTCCCTCCGAGTAAACGGGATTGCCTGAAAAATTTCGCAATGCTGTATGTAGCACCGATCGATGTTCTGTTTCATTAATCAAATCGCCGGTAAACATGGCCGAAATGGATTCTTTTACTTTACATTCCTTTGCCAGTTGCAGTAGTAGCTGTAAGGTTTGCTCCGTAATTCTGTTTTTAGAATAATCAAAAACAAAATCTTTTTCAACAATTGAAAATTTTTGAAAACGATTTTTATGGTTACTAAACAAGTCCCTCATGTGCACTTCTTTCATTTCATCAAAATGTTGAAGGAGGGATTTCCAGGCTGCTGTGCCGGTAGGGTTTATTTTAGGAAGCATAATCCTAAGGTACTATAAAAGTTTAAAGGTATCAATTGTGTACTCAACCATTTGCTGGGTTATGTCTAAGTGAAGTACCAGGCGAACCCGGTTGGGTGCAATAGCATAGCCCAAAATTTCTTTTTCTTTCAATCGGGCAACCAATTCCGGAGCAGTTATGCTTTCTGTGGTTTCAAATATGATAATATTCGTTTCAACCGGTAATATATGTTTTACATATTTTGATGTGTCAAGAAATGTTGCTATCTGTTTTGCATGTTGATGATCTTCTTCTAATCTCTCAATATTATTGTTTAATGCATAAATACCAGCTGCTGCCAGAAACCCTGCCTGACGCATACCACCGCCAAATACTTTTCTGACTCTCCTGGCTTTTTTTATTAATTCTTTTTTGCCTAATAATAAGCTTCCCACCGGGCAACCTAGGCTTTTGCTTAAGCAAACAGAAATACTGTCAAACACTTGTCCATATTGTAATGGTGTTTGCTTTTTTGCAACTAACGCATTCCAAAGTCTTGCTCCATCTAAATGAAAGACCAGTTCATTTGCTTTACATACATGCTGAATTTTCTTTATATCTTCAAAATCATAACAACTGCCCCCGCCTCGGTTGCTGGTGTTTTCTAATGAAACCAAACTGCTATGTGGCCGGTGCGGATCATCGGGCTGTATAGCTGCCTGTACCTGTGCAGCAGTTATTCTGCCTCTGTCACCCAAAATTAATTTTACAGAGGCCCCTGAATTGAAAGCAATACCGCCACCTTCATATTGATAAACATGTGAACTTTCTTCGCATATAACCTCATCACCAGGCTGTGTATGGCATTTAATGGCTATTTGGTTGGTCATGGTTCCCGATGGACAAAACATTGCGGCTTCCATCCCAAACAGAGTAGCAGCCAGATGCTCCAGTTCATTGATGCTTGGGTCTTCGCCAAATACATCGTCTCCAACCTTTGCAAGCATCATTGTGTCCAACATTTCTTTACCGGGTTTTGTTACGGTATCTGATCTGAAATCTACAATCATCTTTGATATTATTTGTTGATGCAATATAGTCAGTTCATACCTTTATTTTGACAGTTTGCGAAGGATAGCTTGAAGTTTTTGGTCATCCTTATAAATTGCAACTTATGAAGGAACCGGGTTTTCTTTTTTATACGATACTGATCATTATTTGCCTTTTTTTGGTAGTGGCAGGTGGGTATTTTTTAGTCAAATTCAAAGTACTCTTTAAACAAACGATCAAAGATGACTGGCTCCGCAGAAATGTTTTGGTTTGGCTGATCATTTTTTGCCTTTCAGGAGCATTAATGCCTATCAGCGGTAATCTTTTTTACCTACTGTTTAAATATGGATGGGTGGGTGTTATTGTAGGGCACATTATTTCTACATCTGTTAGCACATTAATTACATATAATGCAGCCCGATATGTAATTGAACATAAACGAATAAAGCAATTATCTTTTTTTAAACATAAGCTCCTGGTTGTACTTGTTGTTACCATTACAACTTTATTGGTAACGGTGCCATTTGCATATATGATTTATGATGAAACCATGAAAGCCTATATTAAGTTTTCTTATGTTTCGGCTATTTACATTGGCGCTACTACAGGGTTAATTTATTCGGTATTAAGTTATCTTGACATTGAACGGCAGCGTAAGTTTGATGAAAAAGAGTTGGAATTGAGCAGACTTCGTGAATTAAAAACCAAAGCCGAATTAGACGCCCTTCATTCAAAAATAAACCCACATTTTCTCTACAACGCTCTCAATTCTATTGCCGATTTGTCAGTTACTGATGGAAAAAAGGCTCGCAAAATGACCATTGCACTTGCCGACCTGTTTAGATACAGTATAAATTATAGCGACAATAATTACTCCACAGTGAAAGAGGAACTGGGAATGGCTGAAGTATATCTGCAGATTGAAAAAATTCGTTTTGAAGACCAGCTTAACTATCAAATTCACGCAACACCCGATGTTGCCCATTTGCTGATTCCAAGATTTTTATTGCAACCTATCGTTGAAAATGCTGTAAAACATGGTTTAAAAAAAACGGGAATTATTACACAAATAGAAATTGACGTTAACTTAAAAGATTCTGGTTTGGAAATTATGATTGCCGATAATGGTCCTGCATTTCCGGATGAAATAAATCCAGGGTATGGGGTGAAAAGTATTTTTGATAAATTGGACTTGCTCTTTCCGGGTCAGTATGCAGTACAATTTTTAAATGAGCCTAAGAAGCAGGTTTTAATTTCCATAAATAAATTAATAAAGCATGAGCCAGTTGTATAAAGCTATAATCATTGATGATGAGCCTGCCGCACGTCGGTTGATGATGAGTTTGCTAAACGATTATCAGGATCTGATTGAAATAATAGGAGAAGCAACGAATGGGAGAGAGGCGGTGCAGCAAATAAAATCATTGCAGCCCGATATTATTTTTTTGGATATTCAAATGCCGGATATGACAGGGTTTGAAGTAATAGAAAAACTGGATAAAAAGCCCAACATCATTTTTACAACCGCTTATGAACAATATGCTATTAAAGCATTTGAGACATTTTCAATTGATTATTTGCTGAAGCCGATTCGAGAAGAACGATTGGCGATCAGTATTGAAAAGCTCAGGCAGTTTGGGAAGTTGAATGCTACCATAGATTTGCAAAATCTTAAAGATGTAATTGAGCAATTAAAAGCACCCAAAAAATCAACTGCACTTCCTATCAAGACGGGTGACCGTATAAACTTAATCCGATTTGAAAGCATCTGCTTTCTTGAAGCAAAAGACAAATATGTGTACATACACACAATGGATGGGCAGCGTCATCTTACTGATTTTACTTTAAGTCATCTGGAAGAAAAACTACCCGAACAGTTTTACCGGGTTCAAAAATCATTTATTATCAATAAAGAGTTGATTAAGGAAATGCATAAACACTTTAATGGCCGTTTCTTATTTGTTATGAATGATAAGAATTCCACACAAATCACTTCGGGAAGAACTTATCATGAGGCTATAAAAACAGAATTCGGAATATAGGCATTTGGTTTTTCCTCCATCTATCACTTTGATTTTCCATTTATACAAGATTCCAAATGGGTTGTAACCTCGTTTTGGGTTATGCGTCCCAATTGTAATGATGTTTTAAACGGCCACCGTTTATCACGGATTTGGGCCGTTTATTTTAAAACAATGTACTATGTAAAACAAAGTACTCAATTTTGACCTGTAATATTTAAAAACAAGTACAAAATAAACCAAAATGAAAAAGATTTTAGCCTTTATTATCCTCATGATTTCACTACTATCTATTGATAGTCAAGCCCAAACAAAGACTGGAACTGTATCAGGTTCTGTAATTGATGGAAATGCCAAGACCATAGAATCGGCCACTATTACATTGCTAAGAAGCAAGGATTCTTCAGTAGCAAAGATTTCAGTTGCCAACAAGGCAGGTAATTTTTTATTTGAAGATGTCGCGGATGGCAGTTACTTAGTTACTATTTCGGCTGTTGGTCACACACAGGCTTTTTCCAAAGTGTTTGAAATAAACCAAAACAACTTGTCTGTTATATTGCCGGTTATTGAACTTAAACCTTCTGTAAAATCATTAGATGCGGTAACCGTTACAACTCGTAAGCCACTAATAGAGCAAAAGGTAGATCGTACCATTGTAAATGTTGCATCCTCTGTAACGGCTGTTGGAAATACGGCTTTGGAAGTATTGGAAAAATCGCCTGGTGTTACTGTTGATAAAGACGGGAACATAAGTCTAAAAGGAAAACAGGGAGTAGTGATAATGCTGGATGGTCGTCCCAGTTATTTAAGCGGAGCCGACCTTGCCAATTTATTAAGTAATATGAGTGCGAGCCAGCTTGATCAAATTGAAATCATGACCAATCCTCCTGCAAAATATGATGCGGCAGGAAATTCAGGGATCATCAATATAAAAACTAAGAAGACGAAGCAATTTGGACTTAATGGAAATCTTTCTTCCGCTTTCAGGCAAGCATATTTTGCAAGTGTAAAGGAGAATGCCAATTTGAATTATCGCAACGGTAAATTTAATTTGTTTACCAGTTTGAACTATGGCACTAATATTAAAAGAGAAGGATTAGATATCAGCAGAAATTTTCTTGACCAAAATACAAAAACCATACTTTCCGTTTTTGATCAAAAAGCGATCATGAAAAGAAATGGTAAATCATTCAGTGCAAAAGCCGGTTTGGATTATTATGCCAGCAAGAAAACAACTTTAGGATTTGTATTAAGCGGATTTAGCAATAGCAGGTTGAATGATAATAAAACTTATACTGATATTTTTGACCCACAAAATGTGTTGTTGAAAAAAACAGCAGCATTGTCAAACAATGATTCAAAGTGGAAAAACTTTAGTGCAAACGGATATTTTAAAACCGTACTGGATTCAATAGGCCAGGAAATATCGGCCGACTTTGATTATATTCAATATAGCTCAACCAACATACAGCCATTAATAAGTTTCTATTACGATAACAATGGACAGCTAACAAAAGCACCCGACACATTAAATGGCAATTTGCCACAGGATATTACAATCTATAGCGCCAAAACGGATTATACAAAACCATTTAAAAATGGTGCGAAACTGGAAGCAGGGTTAAAATTCAGTTTTGTAAAAACAGATAATAATGCAAATTATGATACGCTTAGAAACGGTCAGCAATACCATGATTATAACCGCAGCAATCACTTTGTATATGAAGAAAATGTGAGTGCGGCTTATGTAAATCTAAGTATGCCATTGAGCAAAAAATGGACAAGCCAGTTTGGTTTGCGTGCCGAAAATACGCAATCAAAAGGTAATCAATTAACCACCGGAATTTCATTTGATAGGAATTATCTTCAACTTTTTCCCACAGTATATTTTCAATATGCTGCAAATGAAAAAAATCAGTTTGTGATAAATTATGGCAGAAGAATTGAAAGGCCTGATTATGAAGATCTCAATCCTTTTATTGAGTTTCTGGATCGTTATACTTTTGAAAAAGGAAATCCGGATTTGAAACCACAATTCAGTCATAATATTGAATTGAGTCATACCTACAATAGTTTTCTTACCAGCACTCTGAATTTTAGCAAAACCACCGACATTATTCAACAAGTGATTGAGCAAAATGAAGCAACGAATGAAACATTCATCAAGAAAGCAAATATTGCGTCTCAAACACAATATGGATTTTCTGTAACGGCATTTAAGCAGTTTACAAAATGGTGGAGTGGAAGTGTTTATGCAAATGTTGCTAACAATCATTTTAAAGGCATTGTAAATAATGACCAAATTTCTATTGGCGTAACTTCACTTACTTCACAAACGCAACAACAGTTTAAATGGGGTAAGGGATGGGAAGCAGAAGTATCAGCTATTTTCAGAACCAAAGCATTAGAAGGTGTAATTTTTATTCAGAATATTTTTCAGACAGATGCAGGTATTGGAAAGCAGATTTTAAAAGGAAAAGCAAATATCAAACTGAATTTCAAAGATATTTTTAATGGTTCTGTTTACAAGGGTTATATTAAGTATGGCACGGTAGATGCTAAATTTACAAACACCAATTTTCAACGTTCGTTCATCATAAGTTTTGGCTGGAGATTTAATAAAGGAAAATTGAAAGCCAACGGGGGCAGAAGAGAAGGTGGAGCTTCAGAAGAACAAAACAGGGTAAAGACCGGGAACTGATAAAAATTGCTCCTCATGCATACAAGACCTTGCCAACAGCAGGGTCTTTTATTTTTTTGGCTGGTGTTATTTATATTTGTAGAACACCAAACCTAACGACTATGCCGTCATTTGATATTGTAAGCAAAGTAGAAGCACAGGCCTTGGACAATGCTGTGAATGTAACTTCAAAAGAAATCACCAACCGTTTTGATTTTAAAGGATCACACGTACTTATTGAACTGGACAAAAAAGAGTTTGTAATCAAGCTCGAAACAGAAGATGATATGAAGATGCGACAGTTGGTAGATGTTTTGGTAAGCCGTGCTCATAAGCAGGGAATAGCACCGGAAGCTTTTGATTTGAGCAAGGAAGGAGCACAAAGTGGAAAAGTATGGCGCAAATCTGTAAAAGTGAGAAATGGCCTTGCACAGGAAGATGCAAAAAAGGTAGTTAAGTTAATTAAAGATTCGGGCCTTAAAGTACAGGTATCCATAAATGATGATTTGGTGAGGGTTACCGGTAAAAAAATTGATGATCTGCAGGAGGTTATAGTTTTATGCAGAAATGGAAACCTGGACTTTCCGCTACAATATGTGAATATGAGGAGCTAATGGGTTAATAAGCCATATAATTTGTATTTTTTTGTGGAAAAACCTGTGCGAAATGGGTGCATATCAAATTACCCAAAAATTTGGATTGGGCTATTTTAAGTAGCTATATTTGATTTACAACTGCACAAGTTTTAGAAATAAAACAAAGTGCCTGAGCTAAAGAATCCCCTCAAAAGGAAACTATGCTCATGGAGCAAAAAAAGCCCCTTAAAAGGCTAAATTGTCTCCTGAAAGCGTCGGGTAAACGGAAATAGGGTCAAGGCCTGAAATAAGTTCACTTGGCGCTTTCCCTTTTTTGCAATTTTACACTTGTTCAGTTAAAATTTTCGGCCTATCTTTGCCGCCCTTCGGATATAATACCGGATAATTTAAAATAGTGAAATTGATACGGCTCTTCTGATTCTCAAATTCAATAAAGAAACTGGAAAAGACGGGCAGTAGTAAGTAAAACACCACTTAATATGAAAAAAGGAATTCATCCCGATAAATATCGGTTAGTAGTTTTTAAAGACATGAGCAACGGCCATACATTTTTGAGCCGTTCTACTGCAGATACCAAAGAAACTTTGAAGTGGGAAGATGGTAATGAATATCCATTAGTAAAACTGGAGATTTCAAGCACTTCACATCCTTTCTTTACGGGTAAAAATGTACTGGTAGATACAGCCGGCCGTATCGACAAGTTCAAAAAGAAGTACGCAAAAAAATAATAAATTTATTATATTGTGCAGAGCTTGAAGTGAAAGCTTCAGGTTTTGTTTTTCATGGCTATACTTTAGACCTCTCGGATCTCCGGGGGGTCTTTTGTTTTTTTGAACTTACAACTTAAATGAAACCCCTGCATAAAAATTCCACAAGCTGCGAGTTGTAAATTCTGAATTCATTTTCAAACCCACCAAAAGACTAAATTTTTGCCTTGCATCATACCTTGTTGCAATTTTTCCAACGATACAAAAACGAGTACTGCCGTTATAAATAGAGAGACCGGGACCGCCGTTTATTCCTATAGAGAAACGGGCATGTGAAAGGTATTGAATTCCGGCTGCCAGATGTATAACCTTGTAACCGGGATATTTATAAGTATAGCTGCTTGTGGATTCTTTTTTGCCGATAAAATAATCGAATCCACCGTTGTAAGAATACGAGATTTTCTTATTTGGTTTCGTAAGTAGCGTATTTGCTTTTGTTACTTCAAATCCTGCACCTGCAAAATGTGTTTCTGCAAATATTCCAATAGGAAGATTAATAAAGGTTGAAACAGCAAGCCTGGCTTTTTTAGAGGCCTCTTTTTTAGCAACAGTACTCGTCTGGCTTTGCAGCCTTATGGAAATGCAAAAAACTAAAACAAAAAGCATCCATCCGTTTCTCATGTGTTACGGGTTTCTTTATTAAGCAATAAAATTGCATCTTTTTAAGGAATTAACAACGTGGGATAACTTTCATTATCAAAAATGTCGAACTTTACGAACTTGTTTCCGGCTTTATTAAAACCATTTGCATTTGAGTGTATTGGCAAAATTATCAGTGTCGGTTTGTTTGTTGCTGCTTACTTACATAGGTAGCGCACAGGTTCCCGTTTCTCTACCATCCAATTTGAGGGTGAAGACAGTGTCAACACAAGCGGATAGCTTACAACTTGATTCGGTAAGTATATTGCCAACAACATTTTTTATTAAAAATATTGAAAGCTCCTTTTACCGGTTAGATTTTGTAAATGCGAAATTGCATTGGAACAAGAAACCGGCAACTGATAGTGTAGTAATACAGTATCGAGTATTTCCTTTCAACTTAACTGCATCTAAACAACGCATCAGTTATGATAGTGTCGTAAATTTTTTCTACGTTAAACCATTCGTTTTTAATGATGGAGCCGGTTCAATTCAAAAAGGGATTTTCAATTTTGGAGAATTAAAGGCGGAAGGAAGTCTGGGTCGCCAGATTGGTTTCGGCAACAGTCAAGATCCCGTTTTAAACTCTTCTCTGAATATGCAATTGAGTGGAATGTTGGGCGATAGTATAGAAATACAGGCTGCCATTACCGATAATAATATTCCAATTCAACCCGATGGCACTACACAGCAGTTAAATGAGTTTGACCAGGTTTATCTGCAATTCAAAAAGAAAAATTGGCAACTGAATTTGGGCGATATTGACATTCGACAGAATAAAGATTATTTCCTGAATTTTTATAAGCGGATGCAGGGTGTTTCTTTTCAAACAAAAAACAAACTGAGTAATCGTGTTGATGCGGCTACTTTAGTAAGTGGCTCCATAGCAAAGGGAAAATTTACACGCAATATATTTCAGGGTTTAGAAGGCAATCAGGGCCCTTACAGGCTTACTGGTGCCAACAATGAATTTTTCTTTATTGTACTGGCAAATACCGAACGGGTTTTTATTGACGGGCAGCTATTGCAAAGGGGCGAAGATCAGGATTATGTAATTAACTATAATACTGCAGAGGTAAGCTTCACTCCCAAACGAATGATTACAAAAGACAGCAGGATTCAGATTGAATTTGAATATGCCGACAGAAGCTATCTCAACTCAAATCTTTATTTATCACAGGAGTTTGAAATAGATAAACGGCTGAAATTGCGACTGGTTTTTTTTAATAATTCCGATGCCAAAAATTCAACCATTCAACAATCGCTGGATGATAAACAAAAACAGTTTCTTTCCGGTATTGGCGATAGCATTCAACTGGCATTATTTCCTTCGGTTACGATGGACACTTTTTCAGCCGGCAAAATATTATATGAAAAAATAATTGTTATGCCCGGTGTTGATTCGTTTTATCAATATTCTACCAATCCGGCATTGGCAAAGTATAATTTGTCTTTTGTAAACTTTGGTGTGGGCAACGGAAATTATGTTCCGGATTTTAATGGAGCCAATGGAAAAGTATATAAATATGTGCCGCCCATAGGTACGCAAAAGCAGGGTAGTTATGAACCTGCTCAAATATTGGTAACACCCAAAAAACAACAGATTGTAAACCTTGGCGTCGATTATGCGATAAGTAAAAGCGCAATTGTAAAAGCCGAACTGGCAACCAGTAATAATGATGTGAATACTTTTTCGGTAAAAGATAATGGAGATGACCGGGGCTGGGCCGCAAAGTTTCAATATAACAACAGCAGCGTATTAAAATCTGAAAAAGGAAATCAACTCAGCACCACATTAGATTATGAGTATGTACAAAAAAAGTTTAAACCTCTGGAGCGTTTGCGTTCTGTAGAATTTTCAAGAGACTGGGGTTTGCCACTACTACAGTTGCCAGCTGACGAGAACATCATCAAAGCAGCCGCTACGCTAGTTACCCGTTCAAAAAATACATTTACTTATCAGTTTATTAATTATCATAGAAGTGATCAGTATAATGGTTTTCAAAACTCATTAACGCAGAGTGGGAATATAAAGGGATGGCAAATGAATAACCAGATAGTATTAACCCAGTTTAATAATAGCAATGACAAGGGATATGTTTTTCGGCCTGTGTTGGATGTAAACCGACAGTTTAAACAACTAAGGAACTGGCGTATGGGCTTTCGTTATGCATTGGAACAAAATGCTCACAGATATAAACAAACAGATACACTAACGCCATTATCTTTTTATTTTGATAGCTATTCGGTTTACATAAAATCTGACGATGCAAAAAAAAATAAATATGGGGTTACTTTCTTTACCCGAACTGACCGTTATCCGGTGAGCAAGTCATTTGTAAAAGGAGACCGAAGCCTGAATCTGAATTTACAAACAGAATTACTTTCAAATCCTAAGCGGCAGTTTTTCCTGAATGCCACTTTCCGCAAATTGAAAATATTTGACTCAACCATTTCTTTGCAGAAAGGTGATGAAACTATTTTGGGTAGAGCTGAGTACAGTATGAACGAATGGAATGGATTGATAGTCGGAAACCTTTTGTATGAAACTGGAGCAGGGCAGGAGCAACGCAGAGATTTTGCATATCTTGAAGTGCCGGCCGGTACCGGGCAATATGCTTGGATTGATTACAATAGCGATGGTGTGCAACAATTAAATGAGTTTGAACTGGCGGCATTTCCCGATCAGGCAAAATTCATTCGCATTTTTATACCTACAAATGAATTTCTTAAGGCTAATTATATCACATTCAGTTATAGATTCGACATCAGTCCCAGGTCAGTTTTAAAAGCAAAAGATTTGAAATCTTTTGAAAAATTTATTTCAAAAATTATTCTTACCACTTCTTTACAAACCAGTAAGAAATCATTATCAACCGGCAGTTTTGAGTTTAATCCATTTAAGTATAATATTAACAGCGCTGCTCTGATTACTGTATTTACTGACTTGTTCAATAATTTTTCATTTAATCGGGGAAGCAGCAAATGGTTTTTCGATTTTAGCAATCACCGGCGAAATGGTAAATCATTATTAACCTATGGATATGAAAGTAACAGATTGAACGACTGGCTGCTTAAATGGCGGATGAATATGGGAAGAACTATGTCAATTTCGCTCAATGCAAAAAAAGGATTGATGGAGTTGTTAACGCCTCAATTTAATAATCGCAATTATCAACTTACCATGTACAGTCTGGAGCCTGCATTTGTGTATAATAAAATGACTAAGTTTGGAGTTACAGCTTCTTATAAGTTTGATGACCGGAAAAATAATCCACTTTTTGGCGATCAAAAATCTACCTCTCATTCATTTACATTAGAGTCTGTTTATTCTTCATTGCAGAGATTTTCATTAAGAGGTAAGTTTACAGTAAATGGCATCAAATATCGTGATGCAAATACTACTCCAATTAATGCTGCTAATACCACGGTTGCATACATCATGTTGGATGGACTATTGCCGGGCACCAATTATCTCTGGTCTATGGAAATAAGAAAACGATTAATGAATAATCTGGATCTTACGATTCTGTACAATGGCAGAAAATCGGGTTCCTCACGAACAGTTCATATTGGAACAGTGGGTGCAAATGTTTTATTTTGAAAAACAGTTTATTTAAACATTGAATCGAAAGTGCATTACGTCGCCATCTTTGACAATGTATTCTTTTCCTTCAATTCTTAATTTTCCCGCCTCGCGGCAGGCGGCTTCAGTACCATAATTAATAAAATCATCGTAGCCTATTACTTCGGCTTTAATAAAGCCTTTTTCAAAATCGGTATGAATGACACCGGCAGCTTGAGGAGCTTTCCAACCTTGCTGAATGGTCCATGCCCTTACTTCCTGCACACCGGCAGTGAAATAGGTGAAGAGATTTAATAATTTGTAAGTAGCATGAATCAAGCGATCCAATGCAGGTTCTTTCATTTTATATTCATCCATGAAAAGCTGTTTGTCGTCATGGTTTTCCATTTCAGAAATCTGTGCTTCAATGCTATTGTTCATTATGATTACTTCCGCTTTTTCATTTTTTACAGATTCTTTTAGCGCATCAGAAAATTTATTACCGGTGTGCATAGAAGCTTCATCAACATTGGCTACATACAACACTGGTTTTAATGTGAGTAAAAACAAATCTGCAATAGCCGGCATTTCTTCTTTTGACAATTCTAATTCACGAATGCTCTTTCCTTTTTCAAGGTGTTGTTTACAACGAATCAGCGTTACTAATTCAACTTTTATTTTTGGGTCAGTCTTGGCCAGTTTTTCTGATCGTTGAATTTTCTTTTCTACGCTTTCTAAATCTTTTAACTGTAGTTCGGTGTCAATAATTTCTTTATCGCCTACCGGGTTGATGGCGCCTTCATCTCTCAAAATATTTTCATCTTCAAAACAGCGGATGACATGAATGATGGCATCTACCTCGCGGATATTGCCTAAAAATTTATTGCCCAGACCTTCACCTTTACTGGCTCCTCTTACCAGGCCGGCAATATCAACGATTTCAATTTGAGTAGGTACGATTCGGTCAGGCACTACCAGTTCTGCCAGTTTGTTCAATCGAGGATCGGGTACATCTACCAGTCCAACATTGGGGTCGATGGTACAAAAACGATAATTGCTTGCCTGCGCTTTGGCACTGTTGCTTACTGCATTGAAGAGTGTTGATTTACCCACATTTGGAAGTCCTACGATACCTGCCTGTAAAGCCATGATTGTTTTGAAATTTTTAAATGTGACTCAATTTTTGAGAGCCGCAAAGGTAAGCCATTCAAAGTTGGCACTTATCAAATAATCAGAATAACTTATCTTTCGCATTGGGTAATAAATTCTACAATTAATTAAAGCCTATGTCATTAAGCAGGATTTGGTCGGCATTTATTCTTACCGCCATTTTGGTAGCCACTTTTCGTTTTATTTTCAGTAATAGTCAGGATGATATTTTTGGCCGAATGGTAACCGGCACATCAAAAGATGAGTTTAAATATGTTGCCATAGGCGATAGTGCGAGGGGCGCACAGTTAGAAGCTGCAATGAAAAACTTTGCGTACACCCGGCAGCAAAAGGCGGATAAAGAAACAAAGTACATTGTTACCGACAATAGAAATGCGGATACAGTTATTAAACTGCAAAATGAATTTCCTTCCCTTAGAGCAGTTTCTTATGATTATATACTTGGGCGCAAACATAAGCCTGTAGATGGTGTGATAGCAACTTGTAAAGTAGCAGTAGAAATCTGTATCGGCCTGATAGGTATTATGGCTTTGTTTATGGGATTTATGGGAATAGCTGAAAAGGCGGGAGGTATTCGTTTTTTGTCAAGAATCGTTGGACCATTTTTTTCAAAATTATTTCCTGATGTGCCCAAGGGTCATCCGGCACATGGCCACATGATGATGAATTTTAGTGCCAATATGCTGGGACTTGATAATGCGGCAACTCCGTTTGGATTAAAAGCCATGGAGAGTTTGCAGGAACTCAATGTAGATAAGAACAGAGCCAGTAATGCACAAATCATGTTTTTGTGTTTACATGCGGCAGGGCTTGCGTTGATTCCTACTTCCATTATCGCGATTAGAGCAAGTACAACTGCAACCATTGATGGGCAAGTATTGCGGGCAGCCAATCCCACCGATATTTTTCTACCCAGCCTGATTGCCACTTTTGTAGCTACGGTGGCGGCAATGATTATCGTTTCATTTAAGCAACGAATTAAATTATTGCAGCCCGTTATTTTAGCCTGGTTACTGGGTATTTCGGCCATCATTGCCGGGTTAGTAACTTTTATTGTGTCGTTGAATACAATTGGAGTCAATATGTTTTCGGAACAGTTAAGCACCGGTTTAATTCTTTTTGTGTTTTTAGTAATTGTATTGGGTGGTGTTTATAAAAAGATTGATATTTTTTCTGCTTTTGCAGAAGGGGCCAAAGGAGGTTTTGAAACAGCGGTTAAAATTATTCCTTATCTCGTAGGAATGCTGGTTGCCATTAGTCTGCTGCGTACCAGTGGCACTTTTGATGTAATAATTGATGGAATCAAAAACTTGTTTGCAGCACTGGGTACTGATACCCGATTTGTAGATGGCTTGCCTACAGCACTGGTAAAACCTATGAGTGGAAGTGGTGCAAGAGGTATGATGGTGGATACGATGAAGGCTTACGGGCCTGATAGTTTTGCAGGCAGATTGAGTTGTATTTTGAATGGAAGCAGTGAAACAACTTTTTATGTCATTGCTGTTTATTTTGGAGCAGTAGGAGTGAAGAATACCCGATATACCATTGGAATTATGTTATTGGCTGATCTTGTAGGAATACTTACTTCAATAGCGTTAGCATATCTGTTCTTCGGATAGCATGATTATAGATATGATTTCATGAGTTTTAATAGCACGAATTTGCAACAATAAAAAAGAGGCTGAATTTTCAGCCTCTTAAGATAAAAATCAAATTATAAATTTAGTTACTGGAAAATGCAGTAAGCAATCTGGCAATACCCGTAGTACCGGTTGTCTGATATCTACCTCTGAACACTAAGGTATAACTTCTAAGTTGTGTAGGATTAAAACCGTTCAATACAGCGAGCTGTGTCATAGTTCCGGTTTCTCTTACATATAATGTGTCGGTAAGCGATGATGCATAAGGGATATAATCGGTAACGCCTGTAACCGGAATATTGGTAAACACATTAGCTGCTCTTTTCAATGAGTAAATGTCAACATTAGGTACAGCAGTTGAGCTGTAGATAAAATTGGCGAATCTTACTCTCGCAGTAGTATCACTTGGTATAACAATATTGTTCTGCACTATTTTCTTCTTTGGATTGTTTATAGAATCATAAAGAAAAATGGTATAGTAACTTTTTGGTTGCAATACTTCGGCAAAACTTAATGGAACCTGTGTAGAAGTTATCAAAGTATCTTTTACTAGAAAAGTTTTATAGCCTGAAGCGATGGCAACATTTGAAGGTGTAGAAGGAAATGTAGAGTTAAATGCAAGCGCAGCACCTGTAAGCTGATTTGCGTCCACATATACATAATTTCTTGTGCTGTTTACAATACCATTGTACACTTGTACAAATGACTTATTTGTATAGTCCGTATCTTCTGGCGAATGTTCACGACCTGTTTCTTTTTTGCAAGAAACCAGTGCAAGCAAACCCAGAACAAAACAGCCTGTTGTTATTTTTATTATATTTTTCATATTCGTTATCATTTTCTGTTAAGAATGGGGTTTGTTTACGGTTTGGAAAACCAGCACTCTAAAGTGTGATAATTATTATTTGTTGGGTATGCCCCAATTGATGTTAATGACGGAATATTGTAAAGATACTCCGAGTTGTAACGGGGGCGGCAGCGATATACTAACTTACCCAGATTTGTTGAATGTAAATCGGTGGTTGAAGGCGGCGTAAATCCTGCATATACCTGAGCTCCTGTATCCGGATCAATATCAATATAATGATAACGACGCATATCGCTCCATACATTTTGTACACCCCATGCATACATTGCAATATATTTTTGCAACATTATTCTGGTTAATGTTAAATTGTTGGCAGATGCAGGAACAATATTGGGATCTGCGAGATATGTTGCTTTATTTGCCGGAGTAATTTCCATTCCTATAGGAATATTTACATTGTATTTTGAAGTGAGCATATCAAAATTCAGACTGATGCCATTTGTATAAGCAATTAATGCGGCCGGCTTTTGACCCTTACGCAATAAAGCTTCTGCTTTAATGAACTGCATTTCGGAAGCCGTCATTACCGGCCATTCTGCTGCATCCCTAAATATATATCTGCCCAGCTCAGGATTGGTAGGATAACCTGAAGTAAGGAAAGAAGTACCCATAAAACTTTCGGGTCTGTCATTGGTAGCCAACCCACTTGATCCTAACCAAGGTGTGATACCTTTAAAAGTATTGTTTGGATTGGGGCGCAGTATATACCAGGCTCTTGGGTCAGATACGCCTGTAAAGGCACCAGGATTGGCACCACTCATCAAATCGGCAATAAATGCACTTTGACGAATACCGGTTGTGGATGCGTTTACATTACCTCTGAATGGTCCAAAGTAGTTGTTTGTTCCTGATGTGCCTGCACTTTGGAATTTACAAGTTACATTATCGGCATTTGAAGTACAAGATAAGTCGGCATACTGTATCACTTTATCGGGGTCATAAGTTCCTTTATTACTTATGTATGCATAAGAACGGGCAAGTATTCCATATACAAATTTTTTCCAGCGACCCAAATCTCCCTGATTAAAATAAAAATCACTGTTTGCAAAATTCGTGGGGTTCATATTGCCGCCGGTTCTGTTCAGATAATCCAATGCTCTGAAGCAGATAACACGAATGGAGTCATACACTTCAGATTGTGGATCATAGTTAAACTGTTGTAAGCTACTGTTGAATGCCTGGCGAAGGATGATTTCGCCATATTCATTTGTTGTCTCCATCATACTCCAGGCTCTGAGTGCCCATGCTGCACCCACAAAATCCCATTTTTGCTCTTCCTCACCCCATTGTATAATGCGGTTCAGATTTTGCCCCATACCATAATAATGCGCAGCCCACATAGAGCCTAAATTATCGCTGGTACCTACAGTGCCTCCCATTCTGTCATAATTGGATGCATTGGCAGATGTAGGCGAAACGGGTGATGAAGTAGTGGAGTAGGTGCCCCAAAACTGTATATATCTGCCAATTAGCAATGCATCGCCGGCTAATCCATAGGCACTGCCGGCAGCTGAAGAGCTACCCACTATACTGCCAATCAGACTTGGAAATATTACTTCCACAGGCTGCTTGACGTTAGCATTTGGATTGGCATAAGCCTCGTCAATTTTTTTGCTGCAGGAGCTAAAGAACAAAGCTCCACAAAGCAAACTACCTGTTATATATTTTATTTTATTTTTCATCTGTTTAAATTTTCTTTTAAAGATTATTATTTAAAAGTGGCTTTGATTCCAAAATTAATACCCATAGGCGTGGGGAGGTTGCCATAGTCGAAGCCCATACCACCTACACCACCTGCAGAAGCCGTATTACCACTGGTAGCAGGATCTGCACCACGGTAATTGGTCATCAAAACAAGGTCATTTGCAGTTGCAAATATGCTAAGAGACTTAAAGAACTTCATGCCGCTCAACATACGTTGAGGCAATGTATAGTTCAAAGAAATATCTCTTAAACGGAACCAGTTTACATTATGCTCAATAAACTCTTCTTCCGGCATTGCAGTAAAGTAGGTTTGTTGGAAATAAGGAACTACACTGATGGTGTTAATGGTAGGTGTTGCCGTATTCTCCTTTCCATCTTCCAAAACACCTTGCACTACTCTTGGAGTCATTCTATCGGCAGTGCGCTGGCTCTTACCGGCAAGCGTTAGATACATATCAGTTGCATTAAATATATCGCCACCTACTTTTAAGTCCCAAAGAAAACTAAGGCTCCAGGCTTTGTAACGGAAACTGTTCAGCATACCTAAAGTAAAGTCAGGCATTCTGTCTCCAATAACTCTAAACTGACCATTATTAATTGGCAAACCGGTAGTAGGACTTATTAGGATTTGGTTATTATTATTTCTTTTATAACCATAACCGGTAATAGTAGTAGCAGGCATATTTCTGATCATACCACCACGAGCATTTCCATAAAGCCAGGTGTCAGCAATATAAGACTCATAAGCAATGGCATCTGGCAATGTCAAAATTTTGCTCCACATATGGTTGAAGTTGAAGCGGATATTCCAGTTAAAATCTTTTTGCTTAACAGGATTTACATCTACCACTACTTCAACACCTTCGTTTCTTGAGCTGGCTGCGTTTTGTGTGTTCAGGATAAAGCCTGTTGCATAGCTGGCTCTGAATCCATTTTGAATCTGATCTTCACAAAGTGTATTATAATAAGCAAAGTCAAATGTAAGTCTGCTTTTGAACAGTCTTATTTCAGTACCCAACTCATAAGTTTTCTGTCTTTCAGGTCTTAGGTTGGGGTTGTTATTGTCAAAACCATAAGAGTAAATTAAGCCAACATTACTACTAGTGAAATTGTTTACAAATACTGATTGGTTTTTGTAAGGCAATGGCGCTCTCGCAGTACTTGCACGGCTGGCTCTCAGTTTCCAATAGTTCAAAGCTTTGGTTTTTAACTTTGGAAAAATGTCGGACATGATTACACTCACACTAAAACTTGGATAATCATATTTTCTATTTGCTTTGGGGAATAGTGATGACTCTTCAAAACGATGTGTATAGCTTAGGAATACCAAATTTTTATAGCTGATGGCAGCTTCACCAAAATAGGCTGATTGACGATATTCTGATTTGTTATAAAGTCCGAAGTTGTTTCTCAGTAATCTAACTCTTGTACCTTTTGTGGTGATGCTACTGTCATTCTTAGGCCCAACAACTTGTTCGAAATTTTGCTCAGTAACTAAGACAGGTGAAGGCAGGCGTAAGCCTGTTGTTCTGTCAAAAGTCATATACATTCTGCCATCAGTACCACTTACAGAATCAACTAAGCCTGTACCATAAATGGAGAACATCATGGTTTTATAATCCTGCCACATAGTTCCAACCATTAACCTAACAGAAAACTTTCCAATATTCTTTTTAACTGTTGCTGTGATAGTATGGTTATAACCTTCATATTTTCTCCAGTAATTGTCCAAAGCTCCTCGTTGAGACTTACTTGTAAGACTGGAAAGTGGGTGGTAGAAAGTATAACCTTCGCTCTTATATGTATCGTATCCAAAACGACCGGCAACTGTAAGCCATTTAAATGGAGTAAGGTTGATACCTCCTCCACTGATCATACGATGCGTTTTATCGTAACTGTGATTGCGTAAAGTATTATAAACAGGGTTGTCAATTTCCAGCGTTGGGTCCGATTGGAATACATTCAACTTATTGCCATCAGCGTCTTCATAAGTCATTACATCACGGGTAACCGGCCATGAATATAGTCCTAATAAATAACCACCTGCACTTCTGATGGGCTTATCATTATTTTGATAAATATATTGGAATGATGGTTGTAATTCTATCCATTTTCCAATTTTAGTGGTATTGGTAATTCTGGCATTATATTTTTTAAACTCATTGCCAGGCACCACACCACTATTGCTGAAATAAGAGCCGGTTACTTTAAAACCAACATTCTTAAAACCAATATCCGCTCCCACATTATGTGTTTGGGAAAAACCGGTACGGAAGAATTTTTTAATATTATTATATTTCTGAGTTCCTTCAGGATATTTTGGACCGTAATAAGTAAATGATACGGTAGAGTAACTATTACTGGGAACACCATTATTTCCTGGACCAAAATCATTATTTAAGTCAGCATATCTTGAAATAGATTGAACACGGAAGCTATTATCGTATGAGAAACTAACTTTTCCGGCAGTAGCTTTTTTCGTAGTAATAACAATAGCGCCGGAACTTGCCTGGCTTCCATAGAGTGCTGTTGCCTCGGGCCCTTTCAATACGGTTACAGATTCAATATCACTTGGATTAAGGTCAGAAATACGATTTGAATAGTCGTTGTTTCTATTGGGCCTGTCAGAAGCAAGACCTAATGATGAACCACCGTTTGATGTTTCATCAATAGTAGAGTTATCCAAAATAACGCCATCCACAATAAACAAGGGCTGATTGCTACCAGTTAAAGAGTTAAACCCTCTTAAAACAATTGAAGAAGAAGCGCCGGCTTGTCCGGTAGTGGGTGTTATCGTTAATCCGGCAATACGTCCCTGAAGGCTGTTTACAAAGTTTTCTCTTTGCGTTTCCGCTATATCTTTTCCTGTAACGCCTTGTGTAGAGAATCCTAATTCTCTTGGGTTTCTTTTTTGGTCCATTGCCGTTACTACTACTTCGTTCATAGTATTATCGGCAACTTTTAGATTGATACCAACGGTGTTCCCATCGGCTTTTACTTCATAGGTTTGATAACCTACATAAGTTACTATCAACGTTTCACCGGGGTTTACTTTTAGTGAAAATTTACCGTTGGCATCCGTTTGAGCGGTGCGCCGGGTACCTTTTACCCTGATGGTTACTCCCTGAAGCGGAGTTTTGTTATCATCCGATACGATAGTACCGGTGATGGTTTTCTCCTGAGCCTGCACAGCAGCAGGTAACAAAAGAAAAATCAGCAAGCATGCATAAAACAATCGGAGAATTTTTCTCATAGCTGTTTTTTTATGTTAATGAATAAGCAGTTACAAAGTTTATAAAATTTGAATGCCGGCATCCGCATATGGTTTTAATAGTGGATTACCGGCATCTAATTCTGTTATTAATATATCAATTTCAGATAGTCCGCAAATTTGAATGGGCTGCACCGTATTCACTTTTTCTGAAATAGCCAGACAAACTACTTTTTTACATGATGCAATCATGGCTTTTTTTAGTTGTACTACTTCCCAGTCGTTATCAGTAATTCCGCTTTCGGCGTCAATTGCATTGGTGCCCAAAAAACAGATATCGGCTTTAACCTGTTTAATTTTCGCAATCGCCTCGGGGCCAACCGTAATTTTTGAATTTTTAGAAATTCGGTCACCTACCAATATCACTTCAATATTTGGATGGTGCATATATTCTAATATGGCAGGAATGCTACCTGAAATAAATGTTGCTTTTAACTGAGGTGGCAGCGAACGGGCCATTTCAATAATCGTAGTGCCTCCACTGGTTAATATAAACATTCCATTGCTAATCAGATTTGCAGCTTTTTTGGCAATGGTGATTTTTTGATTTTGAGAATAAACGCCGTTAATAGGAAAATGAACCTCATTAAATGACTGTGACAAAGCGCCGCCATGTACTTTTATTACTTTTCCTTCATCGGCAAGCTCCTGCAGGTCGCGGCGTATTGTATCTTCCGAGACATTTATCTCTGTGCAAAGTGTAGATGATAACACTTTGTTATGCAGATTTACCTGATGAAGGATATATGCTTGTCTTTCCTTCTTTAGCATGTGTTTGTTTTGGTGAGCTAAATATAAAGCAATTGCCGCAAAACATTGCACAATCTGGATAAATATTGCAAAATGTGGATTACTACTGAATAAGTATCAATGACTTAAAATGAAATCGCCCTGCATTATTTTTTAATACAGGGCGATAATATCAGGTGATTGGATAACTATTTATTTGCCAAAAGTAAATCTGGCCGTAAAGCCAATAGCTGCGGGTTCAAAATTAATATCGCTTACAATATTGAGTTCCGGCTTCCAGTCAAGCGATAGATTGAGAGGCACATTCGTAAATTTATAATCAAGCCCAATTACACCTTGTGCACCAAAATTGGGCTCAGTGGATGTTTTTTGGGTGTTGAGATTTGTCTTTTTCACAAAACCTACATAGCCGCCGCCACCATAATAATAAGTGAGGCCAGATGATGAAAGGGGTTTATGAAATTCAACCAAAGCACCTAAAGCTAACGGATCTCCAAAAGAAAAAAGACCTTCAATAGCTGTTTTATCACTTATAAATTGTTTCAGTGAAATGGAGTTGTTGATCATCGGCGCAGCACTACTTAGCCGCACACCCAGCGCTGTTTTGTAATCCTGAGCATTTAAACGACTCGCAAATAGGGTACCGAGTAAAATTGTTGCAAATAGCAATTTCGTTTTCATGAGTATAATTTTATGTACCTATCTAAACGAAAAATGGTGCCAACTCACTGTAAACAAAATGCAAAAATTCCTTTAAGCATTTCGCTGTATTTTTAGGGCATGAACATTTTGATACTTTGCATCTTTGTATTGGGTTATGCCGGTATTGCTTTTGAGCATCAGCTACGCATAAATAAAGCTGCTACGGCATTGGTAACCGGTGTACTTTGCTGGACGGTCTATATCTTATTTGTGCCAGATAAAGAAATGGTAGGGACGCAATTGAGCATTCACCTGGGCGATTTGTCTCAAATTTTATTTTTTCTATTGGGGGCCATGACTATTGTGGAACTGATAGATGCACATGATGGGTTTGAAATCATTACCAGCCGTATCAAAACAACACAAAAGCGAAAAATACTTTGGATCGTTTCTATACTTGCTTTTTTTCTGTCTGCAATACTAGATAACCTTACAACTTCCATTGTAATGGTTTCTTTGGTAAGAAAACTGGTGGCAGATAAAAATGACAGATGGATTTTGGCTGGCGCTATTATTATTGCCGCAAATGCAGGAGGTGTATGGTCGCCTATTGGCGATGTAACGACAACCATGCTATGGATAGGCAACCAGATAACTGCGGCTAACATAATCATGAAACTTTTTATTCCTGGAGTAATATGTCTGCTGGTTCCATTAATGATACTTCGTTTTTCCTTTAATGGACAGTTTGCTAAACCTTTTGCTGTACAAGAAATAGGTGGTGAAACACCCAGTACCAATAAAGAAAGAATCATCGTTTTTGTAACGGGTGTTATGGTGCTGTTAATGGTTCCGGTATTTAAAACAATAACGCACTTGCCACCTTTTATGGGCATATTGTTGGGGCTGGGATTGATGTGGATGATAACAGAAACCATACACAGCAATAAAGATGAAGAAGATAGAAAACAATTTACCGTGACCTATGACTTAAGAAAAATTGATACAGCCAGTGTTCTTTTTTTTCTGGGCATCCTATTGGCTATTTCAGCATTAGAAGCTACCGGTCAGTTGCATCATGCTGCTACCTGGATGGATGATCATCTGAAAAATCAAAATACAATTGGTCTTTCCATTGGATTACTATCTGCCGTAGTGGACAATGTGCCTCTGGTGGCGGCTACTCAAGGAATGTATGGACTTGATGTGTATCCAACAGATCATTATTTCTGGGAATTGCTTGCTTATACAACCGGTACGGGTGGTAGTATATTAATTATAGGCTCCGCTGCTGGGGTAGCCGCAATGGGAATAGAGAAAATTGATTTTATCTGGTATCTGAAAAAAATTGGATGGCTGGCATTAGTGGGTTATTTGGCAGGAGCAGCTTTTTATATTTTTCAACATCAGTTATTTTAAGACTTTTATTCAAACAGCTCGTATTTAGTTTTGGGCCTTCTTGCTTCCAGCCATTGAAAATTGGGCAAACGCATTTCATCAGGCTTCTTCATTCGCATAGGCCACACGGTGCCGGTTACTTCACTTCTAAAAACTACTTTTTGTAATGTTTGATTACCGAAATATATATCCAGTATATCTGATTTTGATTCATTGATACCCGTGAAGGCGCTGTCTTCATCTTGAATATAATAAATACATTCGGCAAAGCCTGCTGCTCTTACCGAATCAATATTTCCATCACGAAAATATCCAACCATTCTGGATGATTTTATCTGGTTGAAAATTCCCGGTGCAGTTTTATTTATCAAAAAACTATTTTCAAATACTTTTATTTTATCTGCTTTTTTATTTTTTGTAAACAGGTACACGGTATCGCCTGTTATCTGGCTTTCCTTTGACCATATTACCGGGTTTTGAAATAGTCGAAATACAGAATCTTTAAAAGAATAAAATAAACTATCGCTTATTGCTTGTAGCGAATCGGAAAAAATTCTGACGTTTCTGTAGGCTTCAAAATAACGATTGGTGCTGTCTTTATTTGCGGTATTTATAACCTGTGTCCCTTTTACTTTTTCTTTTACTACCGTGTCTTTCTTGCTATACAAATCAGATAGCCTTGCAGAGAATAATGTATCGGCTGTTACATATACAGAATCTGCATCTTGTTTTATAATCATCAAAGGTTTATTGGTAGCCAGCATAATTTCTCTTTTGTCATCTTTATACACATCGCCAGCAATGATGGTGTTATTATTAATTGAATCACGAATGATGACATTGCCTCGTGCATGAGAAATTTGCAAACTATCATTTCGCTCAATAAAATCGGCTGTGATAAATAATTTTGATTTGGGATCACGAATAATGGGCCTGCGGCCAAATTCTGCCTTACCTGTTGTTAGATTGTAATATCCTTCTTTGGTTTCAATCGTTCTGCCACTGCTGTCTTTAATGAAAGTTTCTGCAATAAAACGAGCCAGACCTTGTTCCGTATTATAAAGCAATGAATCCGTTTTTAAATAATAATTTGGATCACGCAGCTCTACATTTTTTTTAAAGTAAACATCTTTTAAGTCAGCATAGTAATAACCTTCACGACTGGTGAGCACTGTTTTCTTATTTACCACACGGCCCCCGTGTTTGTACACACCAATATTGCTTGTCATATCATATTCCAAATCGGGTGTTGTAAGTTCTCCTTTGCCATCGTTGAGCCGCACACCTCCATCCATATAAGCCATGCGTTTATCTATCAGGTAACGAAGATGACTTGCATATAAGTTGGCCGTATCTGCATCGTTGATGCGAACATGCCCCCAGGCTTCAAATGTTTTCGTATTATTATTAATAACACAACTGTCGCACCAGAATCGTGATGTGCCTTGTTTTAATTTTACATTTCCTGCAAGTATCTGAAGGGTAGTGGAGTCGTTCAGTTTTCTTATTTCAAGTTTTCTTACACCTTCCAGAATTTCTACGGTAAGCATACTATCCGTTGCCTGACTTGCCGGCACAGGTAGTGGCTGTGCCCAAAATGTAATCGGCACAAAGCAGAAAACTGTAAATGCAAAAATGTAAACCCTTTTCAGAACTGTTATTGTTTTTTCTCAATAAAGGCAGAATCGCCGATAGGCAAATTTAAATAGTCGCCTTTATCTTTTTTACCAAAGATGGACAAATTAACGTAACGTTTGGGGTGTACCCTCAAATCATCAATCAGTGTTTGTGCTTTTATGATGGTTCTGTTTAAATTGTCGTAAAGCGATTTATCGTGCATCAATGCACCCAGCGAACCGTTTTTATTGGTGATTTTTTCAGCTGAAGATTTTAAAAGTGAAATAGTAGCCTGTAAGGAATCTATAACCGGCTGTACTTCTAACTTAGCCAGTTTTTCACTTGTTGTTTTTACATTCAATACGGTAGCATTAATATTTTCAGCATTCTTTTTAATGCCATTTATAAATTCATTAGCACTATTAATGGTTTTTGCTATCAGCCCCGTTTCAGCATCTAATAATGACTTCAATGAACTGCTGGATTGATTCAAATTGGCAACTGCCTGATGTAGATTTGCTTTTGCTTCTGAGCTTAGTAATCCATTTACATTGTTCAATAGAATATTTAAAGTATCTAATGAGCCGCGAACTTTTTCCAACGTGGGTGTCAATTGTGCTTTTACATCGTCCAGAATACCCATATCTAATTTAGATTGTAAGGTATCGCCGATTTTTAAAAAATCATTGTCTTTCCCTTTTTCAATATTGATATACCAGGAACCTACCAAAGGAGAGGAGATAATGGCTTTTGAATCTTTGGGAATATTTACTTCCTCATTCAGATTTATACTTACAATAAACTGATCTGCGTTCTTATCTTTTTTTGTCATTTTATATACAGTACCTATCAGGTAGCCATTCACTTTAACTTCATTGGAGCGAGATAAACCACCAAGGTTGGGAAAAACTGCATAAATCAGTTTTTTATTTCTAAATAAGTCTTTATTTTTTAAAAAATTGAAACCCAGCACGAGCACCGTGAGTGCAAAAATGGTAAGAATGCCGACTTTGGTTTCATTACTGACTTTCATCTATACAGGTTTTGTTGGAAGTACGGTTTTAAGCTGCCAAGTTAGCTAAATATTTTTAAAAGGAGCAAGCTACTGTTTGTCGGTAGCGGCCGCTTTTTCATCAAGCTTATGTTTGTAAGTTCGAAAAGCATCCAATATGTTTTTTACGATCTCGTTTTGTCCTTTTTCACTGTTAAGATATTCTTCTTCTGATTTATTGGATATAAATCCAATTTCAACCAGTACACTGGGCATGCCGGTAGCTTGAAGCACCCATATCCCTTTGTCGTTACGTTGTTTTACACCACGATCTACTCTGCCGCTGGCTGCAAATTCTTTTTGAATCAGGTCGGCAATTGAAAGACTTTTTCTGAAATAATTTTGGGCATAGATCAACATTCTTGCCTTCTCGGCAGGGTCCGATGGGTCGGGTAATTGAATATTTAAAGTAGAATCCATTTCACCATAGTATTCACCATTTTTGGCTACTGATTTTATTTTTGAATCGTTTTTACTAATCGCCCACACGTATGTTTCAGTGCCTTTGGGTAGGTTTTCAATCCAGTAATTTTCATACACAGGAACTTGCACCGTTTTAGTTACCCATTTCTTTTTCACCTTAACTTTTTTGGTGGTGGTAGTATAGTGCGAAATTCTTTTTCCATACCACCCGCCGGGTGCTTTGCCTGCACTATTACAATGTATAGCCATAAACAGATCGCCATTGGATTGATTAGCAAGATCGGCCCTGTAAAACAATCCTCCTTCAATAGAATTTTTATTACCCGGTACTATATCTGTAGTACGTGTATAAATAATTTTTATATCCGGAAATTCTTTTTGTATGGCATCACCCAATTTTAATGATACAGCAAGACTTACATTTGCTTCAGTAGAAAAAGTGCCTCTGGCGCCGGGGTCCAACCCGCCATGGCCCGGATCGATGATTATTGTTTTAAGCGGTCTGTATAATGGTGCTTTGGGCTTTGTTTTCTTTTTTGCAAATGTGAAAAGCCCGATGGCTATAAATGAAAAGAAAACGGCGAATGCAATTTTTTTCATGGGAATCATATTGGTTAGTAACTGATAAACGCAAGTTATAAAATGTATTTTATTTTACAGCGTTCAATTGTTCACGATCTTCAATAGATTGAAGGAATGAACTGATATTTCCAGCATTATTTTGTTTGATAGTATTATCATTATTACCTGATTCTTTTTGTTGTTTTTCTAGCCAAGTAATATATGTTTTAACAGCTTTGATGATACAGGCAGCCGTTTCTTCCTGACCTTTTTTACTGTTTAAATAATCCTCTTCTTCTCTGTTGGTAATATACCCGGTTTCTACCAAAATGCTGGGCATGGCTGTTGCCTGTAGCACCCAAATGCCTACCTGACGTTGTCTTACATCTCTATCTACACGACCTACTTTGGCAAATTCATCTTGTACATAACCTGCCAGCGCAGCACTTCTTTTGAAATATTGTTTTGTTTTTAAAAGAGAAAGTGCGATAAACTCAGGTGTATTAGGATCTATATCGCCATAATTTTTTTTATAATTTTCTTAAATGTTATTAAAATTTTAGAAAA
>ERZ795041.137-NODE-137-length-28682-cov-5.990708_pt1 | contig 28682 bp, 24 predicted proteins | sample MGYA00375125_ERZ795041 | MGnify/ENA primary metagenome ERZ795041 (study PRJEB30170, sample SAMN03074214) | activated sludge metagenome | biome: Common Effluent Treatment Plant; feature: Wastewater; material: Activated sludge; isolation source: activated biomass in...
CGCAGGTGTGGACGTTGGCGATGACGCCGGCCTCGACGATTGCGACCGCGCGCGCGCGCTCACTATCGCTGTTGCGCACCGGGACCTGGGGCACCGGCGCCCCCGCCTTGGCGTCCCAGGGCGTGACGAGCGCCGTGCGCCGGCCCGACAGCAGCGATTGCAGGACCCAGCCCGTCGCGCCTTCGGAATCGCGGATCTGGCGCCAGCCCTCGAACTCGCTCAGGACCTCCACGGGCAAGCCGGCCTGGCGGTAGACCCATGACGTCGGATAATCGGTGCCGGGTCCCGACCGGAGGTTGACGCGATCGGCCTTGAGGCTCACGAAGCGCGGCAGCGGCAGACCGCTCGCCGATGTTCCGGACGGGGTCGCGGGACCTGCGGCCGGCGTCTCCGCCCGGGGCGCCTCGGCTCCGCCGGCGAGTGCGGCCGTCGCAACAAGGAGAGCGGCCAGCGCCGCCGGCCACCCGGAGCCCTTCCGGCTCCCCCATCGCATCGCCCGCTCCCGCACCGCCCTCACCCCGCCGCTTCCCGACGCTCAGACAATCCATTACCCAGACAATCCATCACTTTGTCACGGACATGACCTTCTGTTAGACACACCCCATACAGATCACGCCGCCCGGTGGAGAAATATGCCCAACCCGCAAAAGAAGCCAGTCGTCATCGTCACGCGCAAGCTGCCCGACGTCGTCGAAACGCGCATGCGCGAGCTGTTCGACGCGCGGCTCAACACCGACGACACGCCCATGACGCAGGTGCAACTGGCGGAAGCGGCCAAGATCGCCGACGTGCTGGTGCCGACCGTCACGGACCGCATCGACCGCGCCATCATCTCGCAAGCCGGGCCTCAGCTTCGCCTGATCGCCAACTTCGGAACCGGCGTCGACAACATCGACCTCGATACGGCGCGCAACCGCGCCGTCACGGTGACCAACACGCCGGGTGTCCTGACCGAGGACACCGCCGACATGACGATGGCGCTCATTCTCGCCGTGCCGCGCCGCCTGCCCGAGGGGGCGGCCTATCTCAAGGACCCGAAAAACAAGTGGGTCGGCTGGTCGCCGACGTGGATGCTGGGCCACCGCATCTTCGGCAAGCGCCTCGGCATCGTCGGCATGGGGCGCATCGGACGCGCGGTTGCGCAGCGCGCCAAGGCGTTCGGGCTGCAGATCCACTATCACAACCGCAAGCGCGTTTCGAATGCGATCGAGCAGGAGCTGGAGGCGACCTACTGGGAAAGCCTCGACCAGATGCTGTCGCGCATGGACATCGTCTCGGTCAACTGCCCGCATACGCCGGCCACCTATCACCTGCTCTCGGCGCGGCGCCTCAAGCTGCTCAAGCCGACGGCCTACATCGTCAACACCGCGCGCGGCGAGGTGATCGACGAGAACGAGCTCGCGCGCCTCATCGAGTCGGGCTCGATCGCGGGCGCGGGCCTCGACGTGTACGAGCACGAGCCGGCGATCAACCCCAAGTTGCTCGCTTCCGAGCGCGTGGTGGCGCTCCCGCACATGAGCAGCGCCACCATCGAGGGGCGCATCGACATGGGCGAGAAGGTGATCATCAACATCAAGGCATTCCTCGACGGGCATTCGCCGCCGGACAAGGTTCACCCGGCGATGTTCTAGCGCGCACTCGACGCGGCCGGAGTTGACGGCCACCCAAAGCCAAACGCCAACGTGCGATTAGGCTGGCCTGGATGGCCGGGTCACGCCTGACCATGGTGTTATCGTTTGTTTTGGGGGAGCTCACACTAGGTAGTGGGTGGCGACGGCGATGTAGAAGGCGAGCGTCGCCAGGTAGCCGGCGACCAGCCAGTTGCGGCTGGCGTTCGAGATCGGCTCTGCGCGCCGCTTCTGCTTGCCTGACCTCAACAGCACGGGCGCCGTCAGAAGCAGCAGCCCCGTCAGCAGGTACCACTCGAGATAGACCGACACGCCGATGCCGACGATCAGCGCCAGCATGTTGATGATGGCGACGAACTCGGGATCGGAGCGGGAGAGCGCCGCATCGACCACCTGGCCGCCGTCGAGCGGCAGGACAGGTGCGAGATTGAAGCCGTTCAGGATGGTACTCGCGAGCGCGAGCATCTCGAACAGCGGCTCGTTCGTGGCGAACGCGGCGGCGACGAAAATACCGGTCGTGAGCAGGCTGAAGCCCGGCCCCATCAGCGCCACGAAGCCGCGCTCGGCCTCGTTCTTGTGCGGCGCGGCCGAGACGGCGACACCGCCAAGGAACGGAATGAAATAGATGCCCTGCACGGGCAGACCGACCCAGCGCATGGCGAGCGCGTGCCCCGCCTCGTGAACCAGGAGCAGAACGAGCAGAACGGCGGCGAACATCCAGTCGAACAGATACATGAAGCTCGCGTAGGTGAGCGCGCCGGTCACGAGCGCCGCGCCGACGCAGGACGAAGCCGTCGCAGTTCCGGCGAGCGCTTCGCAGTGCCGGCGGATCCGCCGGCCGTTGTGGCGTGCGCTGAGCGGGATCAGCACGCGGCCCATGAAATTGTCGTGCGTCAGCTCGTGCACCATGGTGAGGCGCGTGGCGTCCCGGCGATCCTCGAACTTGCAGGCGACGAAATAGTCGTGTCCGGGCGCAATGCTCGGCGCGGTTCCCTCGCGCAGCACCTCGATCATCAACGCCTCCTGCGGGCGGCTCTCGACCTCGCGGTAGACCATCGGAACAACCGTACCGCCGACACTTACCGTTCCCTCGTAAACGTCAGGGGTGCCGGCGCGAAGCGCGGTTGCGATCTCGATGCGCGGCGGGCCTTCGAAGACGATCTCGTGGGCGGAGGAGGTCACCCATACGAGGTCGCGCGGCGCGGCTATATCGACCGACGTCACGTAACGCTTGCGGCGGCGGCCCAGTATCGTATCGACGACGCCTTGCGCGAGGAAATAGAGGCTCCAAAGCAGATCGGCGATCAGGGTCATTGCCGGGTTCTTTATTTTTTTGCGACTCGAGACATGCGGCGCGGCTTGCGCCGCGTCGCAGACCATATCGCTCACGTCATGGCCGGGATCGACGACCTAATCTGTTCCGGCGGGAACACCCGGCCGCGCGTGCTCATGCACCGACAGGTCGACGATCCTCGGCGCGCGGCCGGTCAGCGGGTTCTCAGGATCCCATGCCACCCGGACGGTCTCGAAGCGCGGCTCCCTGGCATCGTAGAGCAGGAGACGGCCGGCCAGGCCCTCGCCAACGCCCGTCAGCTCCTTGACGACCTCGGTCGCCTGCAGGGCGCCGACGACCCCCACGACCGAGCCCAGCACGCCCACCTCCGAGCAGTTGGGCACCGTGCCGGGCGGCGGGGCCTCGGGAAAGAGGCAGCGGTAGCTCGGATAGGGAGACCCGTCCGGCCCCGCCGCGTACGGCTTCAGCGTCGTCAGGTAGCCGTCGAAGGGACCGACGGCGGCGTGCACCAGCGGGCGGCGCGCGAAATAGCAGGCGTCGGAGACCAGGTAGCGTGTGGCGAAGTTGTCGGACCCGTCGGCGACGACGTCGAAGCGCGAGATGATGTCGGCTGCGTTTCCTGCATCGAGGCGCGTATCGAACGTTTCGACCGCGACGTGCGGGTTCAGGCGCGCGATCGTCGCGCGGGCGCTTTCGACCTTCGGCACGCCGACCGCCTCCGTCGTGTGCACGATCTGGCGCTGCAGGTTGTCGAGCGAGACCCTGTCGTCGTCGATGACGCCGAGCGTCCCGACGCCGGCCGCGGCGAGATAGAGAAGGACGGGGCTGCCGAGACCACCCGCGCCGATGACGAGCACGCGCGCGGCCTTGAGCTTCGCCTGACCCTGGCCGCCGATGTCGTGCAGGACAAGGTGGCGCTTGTAGCGCTGGATCTCCTCGGGCGTCAGTGCCATGTGTCTCGTGCCATGTGTCTCGGGGCTCACGTCGATCCGCTGCGCTCACCCGGTGCTGCGCGCTTCGATGAGACCGACGCCGTGAGGTTTCGGACAGATAGGGTCCGAAGCGATCAGGGTCCAGGCCGCCCACGGCGTCTCGCCCTTACCGCCCCCCGCCGTCAGCCCGGATCTCTGCCGTCGGGAGGGCTGGCGCCCGCCGCCCGTCCGGACCCGGCGCGGGTGATGGTTGGATCGGACCAGGGTCCATGAACCTTGTAGGTTCCCGAGGCGGCATTCAATACATCATCCGATGCATCGCCCGGCGCATCGCCGGCCGGCAGCGCCCGCGCGCCGCCGGACGTGGGGGCGACCGAGAGCAGGAGGTCGAGGGCGCGTCCACCGATGTCGACCGTTCCCGACGCAGTGACCGTGCGGGCACCGGCCGTTGCCTCGAGGGTGTCCACAGTCAGAACGCCTCGCGCCACCGACAGGCGCGCGGCAAGCTCGCTCACTGCCGTTTTGCCGGCGCCGACGGCTCCCCAGCCCGCGACCGGCGTGGCGGCGGCCGCGGCGGCAGGCAGCGCATCGAGATCGAGACCGACACGTCCGCCGTCGGTCATGTCCAGCGACAGCTTGCCGGACAAGGATTTGACGATGTCGTCCTCGGTCGCGCCCGCCGCGGCGAGATCGAGGCGGATGTCTCCCGCGCCGTCGATGGCGGCAGGACCGAGGTGCGGGGTGACAAGGGTGTCGAGATCGATGTCCTGAAGGTTTCCCAGCAGCGTGTAGCGGGGATCTCTCCCGGTCGCATCCACGGTGAACTGGCCTTCGCCGCGCCCGCCCTGCTCGAGCTCGAGCTCGGCGAGCTCGCCGTAGAGCACGCCGTTCTTGATCGAGAGGCTTGCCGCACCGCGCCCCAGCCGGCTCGACCCGCTCGTCACGCTGGCGGCCGAGAGGCGGAGATCCGCGTCCATGTCGCGGAGGAACGACGGAGAGGCGAAACGGGGGATGCGCAGCGCGACGATCCAGTCCGATGCCAGCGCGAGCGCATGGCGCCGGAAGGATGTCGCGTAGGGCGCGATGTCGAAGGTGGAGAAGGCCAGAGTGCCCTCGATCGACGGGCGCTCGCGCCCCATCCTGACGGCGAGGGCGCCGGTCGCTGGGTTGCCGTCGAGCGCAAATTCCGCGTGCTCGAACGACACCGTGCGCTCGTCGAGCGTCAGAAGCCCGTTGGCCTTGAACGGCCCGAGCCCGGAGCCGCCCGGCCATGACGCCCCGAGCCAACCCGCGAAACGGCGCAGGTCGGAAATCGACAGCTCCGCGTTCTGAGCTGAAATCTGCGCGTGCTCGCCCGTCGTCAGGACGCCCTCGAACGAGGCCGCGAGAAGGTCTCCTTTTGCGGTGGCGCGAACACGCAACGGCGCGCCCATCGCGCTTTCCGTCTGCCGCTCGAAAGTCACGTCGATGTCGAGCGGCTCTCCGCGGACCTCGATCCGGCCCTTCGCCGCCACGAGCCCGTCGCTCCCTGGCTTGATTTCCATCTCGGAGACCGACACCACCTCGGACGGCCCCTGGCCCGTCTCGAAGGCGACGACCGTGTCGAGGATCGTGAGGCTGCGGAACCTGAAGCCGGACAGCGAAGAGATAACGGGGCGAAGCTCCTCGGATACGCCCGCGCCGCCCTGTGCCGGCGCGAGCGCGGGACCTGCGTCCCCGCGCCGGTCCACGACGAGACGCGCGCGATCGAGCACCAGATCCGCGCCGTCGCCGCGCATCAGCGTGCGGATCAAGGCGCTGACGTGACTATCGCCCGAGACGGGACCGACGAGCGCCACAGTTCCCGCCTCGAGCACGATGGAGGGGGATGTGAACAGCGCCAGAGGCGTCGTGATGGCGACCATCTCGTGGGAGTCGGCGCGCACGGTCGAACCGGGAATCGGCTCGCCCTTCCGGGCGCCAATCAAGACGGGAGCGACGAGGGCGATCCCGATCGCCGCCATCAGCACGATCGCAACGACCAATGGGCGACGCCTGTCAGCTCTGCCGGTCATCAGGCTGCTGTCCCGCACATGGAGGCTTCAGGAGTGGAGGCTTCAAGCGTGAAAGCTAAAATGGGAGACTGCCGACGTCCCTCGGGTCGACAGGTTTTCTTGTTTACTGAACACAATCGGCGCGCGCAACACGCCATGACGCGTGCCATGCGCACCGCACCAGCAAAAGAATTCACGAGTTCAGACGCATAGCCTATCGCTCCCAAAATCGTAGTTGCACACGCGACGGAAATGCAAGGTGCGCCGGAGCGGAGCGCTCTCCTCCACGCCCGGCGCGATGACAATCCTGCGGCGGAAATCGGGCGATACGAAGACGGCGCGGAGCGCAACGCACGCTTCGCCCTAGCTTTCCCGCGCCGCGTCTTCACTCCAGCTCGAAGCGCACTTGCGCGGGCGCATGATCCGGCAGGGTGAGCGAGACCACGACGGTGGTCCCCGCGCCGGCGTTGAAGTGACCCGACCCCTTGAGAACATTGCCGCCCGCGGGCGCGAGCGCCACCTGCTCGGCCTTGCCGTCCGCCAGCACCGTCGCCGACGCCTTGGCGGCACTCGCGTCCTGCTCCGTGCCGTCCTCGTGCGTGAGGTAGACCGTCAGCGTCGCGCCCTCGGCCACGAGCTCGAGGTGATGGTGCGTGGTGTGCTCGATCATGCCGCCGTGCTTGGCGGAATGATCGTGGACGTGCTCGTGGCTGTCGTCGGCGAGCGCGATGCCCGCCCCGAGCACGAAAGCCGCGACCGAAAGCGCAAGTCGTCTGATCATCGGTGGTCTCCTTTTTTTAAGTCAGGTTTCGTGAGGTCAGAAAGCTTCGGCGGGGACGGCGGACGTCCGCGCCGCGATGAGGCGCTCGAGCGGCTTCCTCCCGAAGAGCAGGAACAGGACGGGCGTGAGGAAGGCGTCGAGCACGGTTGCAGAGAAGAGGCCGCCGAAGATGGTGATGGCGACCGGATGCAGGATCTCCTTTCCGGGCGCGTCGGCCCCGATCATGAGCGGGACCAGCGCGATGCCGGCGGCGAGCGCCGTCATCAGCACGGGCGTGAGGCGCTCGAGCGTGCCGCGCATGACAAGCCCGCGTCCGAAGCGCTCGCCTTCGAACAGAGCCAGGTTGATGTAGTGGCTGATCTTCAGGATGCCGTTGCGGGTGGCGATGCCGGCGAGCGTGATGAAGCCGATGGCGCTTGCGACCGAGACCGGCTGCCCGGCAAGCATGAGCGCCGCCACGCCGCCGATGATCGCGAGCGGCACGTTGCCCATGATGATCAGGGCGAGGGCGGTCGAGCGGTAGCGCGTGTAGAGCACCACGAAGATGAGCGCGAGTGACACGGCCGAGAGCAGGGCTATCAGCCGCGAGGCTTCCTCCTGGGCCTGGAACTGGCCTTCGAGGTGCGTGAAGTAGCCGCGCGGCAGCGGCGCGGCGGCAATCTCGGCGCGGATCGCACCGACGATGCGCGCCATGTCGGAGCCGTCCGTGTTGGCCAGCACGGCGATGCGGCGGCGGCCGTTCTCGCGCAGGATCTGGTTCGGCCCGTCGGTTTCGATGACGTCCGCGACGCTCCCGAGCGGGATGCGCCCGGCCGGGCTTTCGATCAGCATGTCGCCGAGCGCGCGCGTGGTGCGGTCCCGATCCGAGAGACGCAGCACCACCTCGAAGCGCTTCTGCTGGTCGACGATCTCGGAGACGACGCGGCCGTTCGACAGCGCCTCAAGTGATGCTGTGATCGCGCTCGGGTTCAGGCCATAGCGTTTGGCCTTCTCGTAGTCGACGCGGACCTGGAGCTCGGGAATGCGCACCTGCCGCTCGGTCTGGAGATCGACGACGCCGGGGATGCGCCGCAGCCGCGTCTCCATGTCGGCGGCCAGGGCGCGCAGGGTGTCGTAGTCGTCACCGTAGATCTTGAGCGCGATCTGGGCGCGAACGCCCGAGAGCATGTGGTCGAGCCGGTGGGCGATGGGCTGGCCGACGGTGATCGAGGCGGGCAGCATCGCGAGGCGCCCGCGGATGTCGGACAGCACCGCCTCGCGACCGCGCGCGGAGCGGCGGAGATCGACATCGAGCTCGCTCACGTGCACGCCCTCGGCGTGCTCGTCGAGCTCGGCGCGGCCGGTGCGGCGGCCGACCGAACGCACCTCCGGAACCTCGGCGACGAGCGTCTCGGCAAGCCTGCCGATGCGGTTGGATTCGGAGAGGCTGATGCCGGGCTCGAGTGAAACGGTGACGAGGACCGTGCCCTCGTTGAAGGGCGGAAGGAAGGCGCGCGGCAGCATGGCGCCTGCGATCAGCGCCGCCAGCACGGCTGCGACCGGCATGACGATGACGAACAACGGGCGCTCGAAGCACCAGGCGAGCCCGCGCCGCTGCCAGCGCTTCAGGACGCGCACGATGGGGCTTTCACGCTCGGCCAGATGCGTCATGCGCGGGATCAGCCAGGAGGCGAGCACCGGCGTCACCGTCATCGAGACGAGGAGGCTCGCCAGGATCGAGACGATGAAGGCGACGCCGAGCGGCGCGAACAAACGCCCCTCGATGCCCGACAGCGCGAACAGCGGAAGGAACACGAGCACGATGATGGCCGTCGCATAGAGGATGCCGGTGCGGACCTCGATCGAGGCTGCGGCGACGACCTCTAAGGTTGGACGCGGATCGCGACCTCCCGCCCGCCGATGCAGGCCGAGCCTGCGGTAGATGTTCTCGACGTCGACGACGGCGTCGTCAACGAGCGCGCCGATGGCGATGGCGAGGCCGCCGAGCGTCATGGTGTTGATCGAAAGTCCCATGATCTCGAACACGACGACGGTCGTCAGCACAGACAGCGGAATGGCCAGGAGCGAGATGAACGTCGTCTGCCAGTTGAGCAGGAACAGGAACAGCACCACGGCCACGACCACGAGCGCCTCGATCAGCACGCGCTTGACGTTGCCGATGGAGGTTTCGATGAAGATCGCCTGGCGGAACTGCACGTCCGTGACCTTCACGCCTTCCGGCATGACGCGCTGCAGCTCGGGCAGCATGCGCTCGATCTCGCGCGTGATGGTGACGGTATCGGCGCCCGGCTGCTTCTGTACGGCCAGAATGACGGCGGGCCTGCCGTTCAATCCGGCGTCGCCGCGCTTGGTGCGGGCCGCGAAATCGACGTCCGCCACCTGGGAGAGCGTCACGACCTGGCCGCTGCGGTAGGCGACGACGAGGTTGCGCAGGTCCTCGATCCTCGAGGAGCGGCCGATGTTGCGGATCAGAAACTCGCGCGTCTTCTGGTCGACGAAGCCGCCACCGGTGTTGGCGCCGAAGGATTTGATGGCCTGCTCGACGGCCTCGAAGCCGATGTCGAGACCGGTCATGCGGCGAGGATCGGGCACAACACGATATTGGCGCACCTCGCCGCCGATGGGGATCACCTGAGAAACGCCGGGCACGGTCAAAAGCTGCGGACGGACCGTGAAGTCGGCGATCTCGCGCAGCCGCATGAGATCGGACCCGTCGCCCGACGCCGACAGCCCCGAAGTCGACGTTTCTGACGTCGACATGGCGATCAGCATGATCTCGCCCATGACGGAGGAGATCGGCCCCATCTGCACGGCGACGCCCGGCGGCAAGTGCTCGCGCACGAGCTGCAACCGCTCGGAAACCTGCTGGCGCGCACGGTAGATCTCGGCCGACCAGTCGAACTCGACGTAGACGATCGAGAGGCCGACGCCCGACACCGAGCGCACGCGCGAAACGCCGGCCATGCCGTTCATCGCCGTCTCGATGGGGAACGTCACGAGCTGCTCGACCTCCTCGGGGGCGAGGCCCTCCGCTTCCGCCATCAGCGTCACCGTCGGGCGGTTGAGGTCCGGGAACACGTCGACCGGCAGGCGTGCCAGCGTGGCGAGGCCGTAGATGCTCATGGCGACGGCGGCGACGACGACCAGCAGCCGGTTCGCGAGGCTGCCGCGGACGATGGCATTGAACATCGGTGTTTCCCTTTGTGTCGCGCACCTCGCCGGAGACTCGGCCTCGGACGCTTCGCCGCCTCAGCGAACCTGGTTGATGAGCGCGGCCGCCTCGACGACGACGCGATCGCCCGCGGAGAGACCGGACGTCACCACGACGCGTTCGCCGTCGAGCGGAAGCGTGCGGACCGGACGCGGCGCAAAGCGCTCGGGCGCCACTTTCACCCACACCTGAGGAAGCCCGTTCGGCGCGCGCACGACGGCTCCCTCCGGGACGACGATGCCGTCCACCGGCGCGCCGTGCCGGATCAGCACCTTGACGGTGGCGCCGATGCCGAGCGAGGCGTGGGGCTCGTCGACCTTGAACAGGAGCGGCAACGCCTGCTGGCGCAGGGCGGGGGCGCGTCCGACGAAGGAGAGCGGAATGCGGTGCCCCTCAGCATCCACGGCGACGGCCGTCGCGACCGCGCTGCGGTCGTCGGTTCCCCGCGTGCCGATGGCCTCGATCCAGAGACGCGCAGGATCGACGATCTCGAACAGCGTATCGCGCGCGGAGACGACCTGCCCGGCGCGCACGTCGGCAAGGGAGATGATGCCGCCGACGGGCGCCTTGAGCTCCAGGCGCTCCGTGTTCTTCGGCGCCAGCACGCGCTTCTGCTCGCGCAGGCTTTCGATCTCGGTCCGGGTATCCTCGATCTCGCGCTGCGGGATGTAGTCGCCGGAGATGCGGGTCAGCCGCTGCAGCTTCTGCTCGGCAATGCGCAGCTTGCCTTCGACATCGGCGGTGACCTGGGCGAGCGTACCGCGCTCGTAGACCGGCATGGCGGGTGCGAGGAGGGCCAGCACGTCGCCGGCCGCGACCGCCTTGCCGACATACGACACTTCGCCCGAGGCGAGCTCGATCTGTCCGTCCATGGGCGCCTGGACGCGCCCTTCGTGGGAGGGATCGGCAATGACGGTACCGACCAGTTCGGCGCCGGCCTGGGTTTTCTCCGAGGCGGCGGGGACGGTCCTGACCTCGAGCAGGCGCTGTGAGGCCTTGGGCAGGAACACCTCGCCGCTCGGCAGCTTGAGCGGGGCGCCGCCGGCCGGGCGCACGGGAGCGGCCTCACCGGCATGGTCGTGACCTTCGTGCGCGAAAGAGGGGCGGGGCGCGGCGGACGCAATGGTGAGCGCGACGAGGGCGATCCCGGCGGCCTTCCCGAGGGTGCGCGCCGCCGTTGCGGACGGAGCCCCGGCCTCGTCCTCCGCGTCGTCCGGCGGCAGGCGCACGGGCCGGACCACAAACCCCAGGACAAACCCGACAAGCGCTACGGTCAGAGCGACGAGCCACAGCACGGGCTCAGCGAGCAGCGCCGCCCACGGGGACGCCGGACCGTGCTCCTCCGCGGCCTCGGGTATGGTCAGCACGCCGGCGAGGAGGTCGGCCGCGCCGTCGGCGGCGACGACGAACGTCAGCGCCCGGATGCCGGGCTCGTGCACCCAGTCCGCCTCGATCGCGTAGGTGCCGTTGCCGATCTCCTTGGCCGTCTGGCGCGGGATGCCCTCGCCCATCACGTCGATGGTCGCCCCGTCGACCGGTGCGTTGGTCGCGATCCTGTCGAGGTAGAGGGTGAGCGTGTGCTCGTGCGCCGTGGCAACGAGCTCGAGGTCGGCGCCTTCGGCGGCGAGCCGTGGCGTGGCTGGGATCGCGGCGGCGGGGTCTGCCGCCTCGCCATGGCCTTCGTGCGCGCCGCTAATGGCGGAGAGGCCAATGAGGCCGAACGAGAGTGCGGTGAACGCCGTAACGGCAAGACGAATCATGAGGTGCGCCTCGGAATCCTTGAGGAATCTCGAGCAACGCGACCGGCGCTCAGGGGTCTCGGGTCTGCGCGGCCGTTCCGGCGGCCAGCGGCAAACCTCATCGCGCCCGTCGGTTGCCTGATACGAAGCCTCGCGTCCGCCGATACCGCGGACGAAGGACCGGATCAGGCGGCGGCGCGTGGAGGACGGAAGAGCGGCGCGGCGAGCTCTCCCGGCGGGAGGTGGGCCGCCGCGACCGGGAGGACGGTCGGCGCATCGGCGACAAGGGTGAAGCCGATGTCGACGGCGGCCAGGGCGATGATGCTGCAGCAGTGCATGTGCACGTGCTTGCAGCACGGCAGGTCGCCCGAGGCGGGATCCTCGTCCTGCATCGCGCGGTCGGCGTGAAGCCCCAGCCCGGGGTCGACATCGTGACCGCGGTGGGCCGCATGGCCGTGCGACCCATGGGCCATCTCATGGGCGACGGCCCCATGGCCGTGCCCATGGGCGTGCGCGTCGAATGCCGCCAGCACCGACGCATAGCCGTTGAGGCCGCTCGCGCTCAGGGCGAGAGCCACCACGACGATCCGCAAAACCTGGCGAGCCAATTGGCGCATGCGCAAGAAAAACCCGAAGTGCCCCGGCCGGTCAAGCCGCGCCGCGGCGGCATTGTCGCCCGCACACGTGGCCGTTCCGGGGCGCTCAGTCAAGCATGGCCGCCATTTCCGGGCTCAGATGCTCGATCAACCGGGCTCCTTCGAGGCGCACGAAGCGGGCCGCGATGCGATGCTCGGCCGCAAAGGCCGGGCCGGCTTCAGGGCCGAGCACGGTCAGGGCGGTTGCCGCGGCATCGGCCGTCATGCACGCCTCGGCGACGACGGTGACCGACACCAGATCGTGGGTGACGGGCGCGCCGGTGGCGGGATCGAGCGTATGCGCATAGCGGCGGCCGGCCGCATCGAAATAGCGCCGCTCATCGCCCGAGGTCGCGACCGACAGCCCGGTGAGCGCCAGGAGGGTCTCGGGCAGCGCATCGGCGCACAGCGCGCCGCGCGGCCGCTCGAGCGCGACCCACCAGGGCGTTCCGTCGGGCTTCAGCCCCTCGCCCCTCAGCTCGCCGCCGATCTCGACCAAGAGGTTCGCCACGCCCTCTCCGCGCAGGAAGCGGGCGACCGCGTCAACGGCGAAGCCCTTGGCGATGGACGAAAGGTCGAGCCGCAGGCCGCCCGGTTGCACCACGCTCCGGCTTTCGGCGTCGAGCGTAAGGCGGCGCCATCCGCTGAGATCGCGCGCGCGGTCGAGCGCGGCCCGATCGGGAACGCATCCCCGCGGCGGCTCGGGGCCGAAGCCCCAGAGGTTCACCGCGGCGCCGATCGTCGGATCGTAGGCGCCTTGGGTGCGCTCGGCCCAGCCGAGGGCCGCGGAGAGGACCTCGAAGAAGCCGTCCGGAAGCCGGTGGCGCGTCCCCGGCGGCGCGGTGTTGAAGCGCGTGATGTGGGAGCCGGGCTCCCACGGGCTCATCTCGTCGATGACGCGGGCCAGCACGACCTCGATGCCGCGTTTCAGCGGCGCAAGGTCCGTGCCGGGCACGACGGCGAGCGTGGCCGACCAGGAGGTTCCCATGGTCTCGCCGCCGAGCTCTTTCACGGCGAGCGTGCGCAGCGCGCCGAAGAACGGCGGCGGCGTGATCCGCGTCGGGATCAGCACACGCCGCTCGTCCGGCATCGCCCGCGCCGGCGCGCTCCAGCTCACTCGGGCAGAACCTCGAGCGTCGCCGCGTAGCCGGCGCGGCGCTCCTTGGCGTCCTTGATGGTCGCCTTGTCGTCGGTCACGTTGGCCTCGAGCCAGTACATGCCGGGCTCGGGCCACGTGTACTTGAAGACGCCGCTGTCGTCGGTGGTGACGGTCGTCTCGCCGAGCTGGTTGCGGTAGCGGATGCCACCGCGCACGATCTCGACCTTGACGCCCGGCGCGGGCTTACCGTCGAGCAGCAGTCTGAACTCCGCCTCGCTCCCCGACACGAGGTCGTTGGGGTGGGTGACCGGCTCCAGCTCGAGGCCGGTGCCGACAGGCTTCAGGGCCGCGCCGCCCGGGCTTCCGGACGTCACGAACGTCTCGATGCGGCGCACGTTCTCCGTCACCACGAGATCGGTGGCAGAGGACGGGATCTCCTCGGCAAGCTTCGCGGCGGGGCCGCGCCAGCGCTTCTCCTTTCCGTCCTCCTTGTAGCGCGCGAACACGCCCTCGTTGATGAGCGCGATCCGGTAGGTGCCCGCCTGCTTGAGCGGCACGTCGAAGCTCGAGCGATACTTGCCGGTGCTGGCGTTCTCCACCCTGACCACGGCACCGTCCGGGCCGGTCACGGCGAGGCTCTCGAGGCGCAGCGGGCGATGGTCGAAATAGAACAGGTCGTTGGACGCTGCGGCATCGACGGTGATGGCGAGATCCTCTTTGCCCGAGAGCACGGTCGAGGAGGGCAAGAGCCACGCCTTGTGGGCGTGGGCGGCGACGGGCAGGCTTGCGGAGAGCGCCAGCGCGGCCAGGGTGCGAACAAACGGCTTCATGGTCGATCTCCTTCGATCACGGCTTCACGTTGACAGCGACGGCGCCAAGCTCATGCTCGCCCTTGGCGTTGAGCGACGTTCCTTCCTTGGGGGGCCATTGCAGCGGGATGCGCAGCACCTCGCGGCCGCCGACCTCGCGGGCCGCCTCGACGATCAGCTCGTATTGCCCGGCAGCGAGGTCCTTCAAAGCAGGGTGGCCGGCGTCGAGCTTGAGATCATGCGTGCCGGGCGCGCGCGTCGCGCTCGTCAGACCGTCGGCCGGCACCGTGAGCTCGCGTCCCGTGCGCCGCCACCACTGGCGCAGGTCCTTGAGCCACTTGTCGCCTTCCTTCTTCGCATTGGCGACGTCGTACCAGACGGCCAGGTTCGCAGCGACCTTCTTGTCCGGCCCCTCGAGCCACACCGCGACATAGGGCTTGTGATACTCGGCGACGTCGAGCTTCGGGACCTCGATCGAGATCTCCATGTCGGCCGCCAGGGCCGGCGCCGCCATGAGCCCCGAAAGGCCGACTGAAAGAAGAATGCGCATGGGTTTCCTCGTTAGTGGATCAAGAACAGGGCCAGGAGCACGGGAACGGCGAGCCCCACGCCGACGAGTGGCCAGGTGGACGTGCGGCTCCGCGCGTACATCTGGAGAAGCAGAAGGCCGGTGATGCAGAAGACGACGCTCGCCACCGCGAACGCGTCGATGAACAGGCTCCAGGCCGCGCCCGTGTGGCGGCCTTTGTGGAGATCGTTGAGATAGGAGATCCAACCCCGGTCGGTTCTCTCGTAGGTGAGCGCGCCGCTCTCCCGGTCGATGGAGATCCAGGCGTCGCCGCCGGGGCGCGGGAGGGCGATGTAGCCCTCGCTCTCCGACCATTCGGCCTCGCGACCTGCCACTTCGACGCCGAGCGCGGCGCCGACGGCCTCCGCGAGGCGCGGCGTGAGCCCCGCGCGCCCGGTGCGCGGCTCGCCGGCCAGTGCCTCGATCATGGGGGCGGCCAGCGTCCCCTCGCGCGTCGTGACACGGGGCTTGGCCTCGATCGCGGCCGAGTGGTTGAGCGTGATGCCCGTCACCGCGAACAGCAGCATCGAGACGAGGCTGATCGCGCCGCTGATCCAATGCCATTGCCGAAGCTGGCGCATCCATTCCGCGCGACGGTTGGCCTTGGCGGCCCGGTCTGCCGCAAGATCACGGACATTGACGTTCACGTGGCGGATCCCCGTTCGCCGGCCTCCGCCTCAGAGGCCAGCTCCCTCAGCTCTGGATGCGCGTCGGCGCGCAGCATGGCGAGCGCCTCGCGGCGGAAATCGCAAGGCGCGTGCGCCAGAGACGCGCGAAACCATGGAATTCCGTCGCCGACCCGACCGGCCGCGACAAGATAGCGCCCGTGGTGGAACTGGCCGCGGAAGCAGCCGCGCTCAGCCGCCCAGCGGTACCAGAGCGCCGCGGAGCGCTGGCTCCGGCGCGACACGGCAGACGCTTCGCGAAAACGGCCCAGCATGTTCATGGCCTTGGGGTTGCCGCGGCGGGCCGACCGCACGAGCAAGCCCAGAGCCTTCGCCTCGTCATAGGGCACGCCGCTTCCCTTTGCGTAGAGGCTGGCGAGGTTGAACTCGCCCCAGGCATGGCCCTTGTCGGCCGCCCGGCGATACCATCCGGCCGCTTCCGCGAGGTCGGCCGCGACACCCTGGCCAAGCTCGTAGCAACGCCCCAGCATGTTGAGGGCGTCGGCGTCTCCGTCGCGGGCGGCGAGCCTGAACCAGCGGACCGCGGCCTCGGGATCGCGCGCGACGCCATGGCCGTTGAGCAGACTCAGCGCCCAGCCGATCTGGGCCTCGACCGCGCCTTCGACGGCGCGGCGGCGTAATTCGTCAGCCGGGATTTCGGGATCGCACGCGCCCTCCTCCAGCACGCGGACGTAGAGCGTGCGGAACGCCGTGCCTTCGGCCACGGCGAGCTCGAAGTCGTCCTCGATCCTGATGTCCGTGCCCATGCCCGTGCTGCGCTCCCGGCGACCGCTGCCGGCCGCGACGACATTGAGCAATATTGACCCCAATTTTCAAGATATAAGTCAGCGCGGCGCCGACCGCGGGGCATGGTCCCGCACCCGGAGGCATGGGGGCCGGACAGAGGGCCTCGAAAGACGGAAGGGCGCGCACGCGCGCCCTTCCGGGTGATCGAAGAGACGCCCCAAAGCGCCTCAGAACTTCTTGCCGACCGAGAAGACGGCGGTCGTGCCGGCCGACGGCGTCGCACGGTTGTTGAACGACTGATCGTAGTTCAACTCGTCGGTCAGGTTGTAGCCGTTGACCGCGAACCGCCACCCGTCGAGCTCGTAGGCGATCATCGCGTCGAGGCTGAAGAGCTCGGGAATGACGTACGTGTTGGCGCTGTTGTTGGCCGAGAACATTTCGGCCTGATAGAGGATGCCGCCGCCGACGGTCCACTTGCCGGGGCCGGAGATGATGCTTTCCGACAGGTTATATGTGGTCCAGATGCTGAAGGAATTGTCCGGCACACCGCCGACGTCATGGCCGATATTGGCCGCGGTCGTGGACCCCGTGATCTCCGCGTCGAGATACGTATAGCCCGCCTGCACCACCCAGGCATTGGTCACCTGGCCCGCGATGCCGAGCTCGACGCCGCGGACACGCTGGGACTCACCGGTCTGAATGGCGACGGTCGGATTGGCAGGATCCTGCGCAATAACGCCGTTCTTATCGACCTGGAAGATCGCGGCGGTCAGGCTGAGCCGCCCATCCAGCACGTTCCACTTGGCGCCCAGTTCATAGCTCTCGTTCTCCTCGACGGCGTCCTGCGGCAGCGTAGGCGTGATCGGATTGAGCGCGTTGGTCACGAACTGGCCGACGGGCGACGCCGACCGGGCCCAGGCGGCATAGTAAGTCTGGGCGCTGGTGGGCTCCCAGATCACGCTGACCCTCGGGCTCCAGTAGTCGCCTTCGGACGTCCCGTCGATCGGCGTGACGGCGGCGCCGCCGGGAGGAGTTGGGGGCACGCCGCCGTTCAAATTGAAGTTGTATTCGAAGCTCGTCCAGCGGATGCCACCGAGAACGGACACCTCCGGCGTGAACCAGACGCGGTCGCTCGCGAACAGACCGATCTCGGTGCCGTCGCTGTTGCGGTCGTTGGCGGGATTGCGGACGATGTCGTAACCGTCGCGATAGCGGATGCCCGGATTGCGGATCGGCGTGTTGGCAACCTTGCCCACCTGCGAATATCCGGGCCGATCGTCCTCCTGATAGAAGACGTCGATGCCCGCCACGGCCTCGTGCTTCAGGCTGCCGGTGTTGAAATTGAGCAGCGCGCTCGAGACGTTTTGCAGGCCCCAGCTGTCCTGCCTGATGGTGGGGTTGCCGCCACCGAAGGATACGTTCGGGTTGCCGCCGGCCAGGAAGGTGTTTGAGCAGGTGACGTCGCAGCCAGGAACGGTGGTTGCGAAGTCGCGCTGATAGAAGGCCAGGCGCGTGTCGTTGTAGAGCGTCAGCCCGCTGTTCACGCGATGCTGCAGCTTGGACGTGATCATGTCGACGTCCGTCTCGTCGTGATCGGTGATACGGCCGTAGAAGGACGACCGATCGACGCCGAGCTCGGTCACAGGCTGGCCGCGCGTCTGTCCGGCGCCGAGGATCATGGGCACGCCGTAGTCGGGCGTGCGCTCGCCGGACTGGTGCATGTAGTTGAGGGTCCAGGTAGTGTCGGTCCCGAGGCCGAGGCCGATCGAGCCGAGGAAGCCCCAGCGCTCGGACTCGACGTGGTCGCGGTCCGCCATGTCCTGGTCGTGGTAGAGGGCCACGCCCCGCATCGCGGTGGTGCTGTTCACCTGCTTGTTGACGTCAATGACGCCGCGATAGAGGTTGTTGGTGCCGATGCTGAAGTCGAAGCTCGACGCATCGCCGAGGTGGGCCGTCTTCTGGCGCAGGTTGATGACGCCGCCGGTCGTGCCGGCGCCGAAGGTCAGCGAGGACGGGCCCTTCAGGACCTGGACCTCCTCGGTGGTGAAGCTATCGCGGACGTAGACGCCGAAGTCGCGCAGGCCGTCCATATAGAGGTCGCCCTTGGCCTCGAAGCCGCGGATGCGGAACTGGTCGCCGTTGAAACCGCCGCCGCCCTCGCCGATGGCCACCGTCACGCCCGGCACGCTGCGCAGCGCCTGCTCCACCGAGGTGGTGTGCTGCTGGCGCAACTGCTGCTGGGGAATGACGTTGACGACCTGCGGCTGGTCCTGGACGGTGCCCGGCAGGCGGCCGATGCCGGTGCCGGATTGCAGCGTGTTGCCGGTCGACGGCGTGAAGGCGGCCGTCGGATTCTCGGCCGCCGGGGCCGGCGTGGCCTGCGGTGCGGCCATCGGCGTCGGCGAGGAAACCGGCTGAGGCGACTTCTTCGCCACGGTATTCTTCTTCGCGGCCTTCTTGGCCGTCACCTCGAGCGGTGGCAGCTCCGCGGCCGGCTCTGCGGCCTGTTGCGCGCTGGCGCCCGTCGCAAAGACGACCGAGGCCAATCCCAGCGAGACCGCGCCAAGCTGCGCGCCCTCGGTTCCCGCGGATCCCCATCCGCGGGAGACTTCATCCCCCAAGCTCATACAAAAACCCCCAAGAAAAGATCAGCGTTGTCGTCAGTGCAGGTTCGAATGGCTTGGCGTTGCTGACGATGCCTGGCTTTCCTACCCCCAAACACTGACGTAGAAGGTCGTAAGTTGACTGATTGCGTCAATAATTTATTACGCCCACAGTCAAGTTTGTTGCACGCAATGTCTGGCGATTGCTGTTTTCGTCTCTCCGCGCGCCGTGGCCCGGCCTCCGGTGCTGTGGCCCCGACACACGCCTCTCCGGTGGCGTTTCCACATAAGTTGATGTACTTCCGTCAAGTTTACGACGCTCGACGCACGTTTTGCCCGACGGGGACCCGTCACGGACACGGAATCGAAGTCTCGCTTCCCAAGCGGCGCGGAAGATCAGGCGATGGACAGTCCGAACCGAGCCTCTTCAAATCTGCTCACGATCGAGAGCAGCGATCGCGACGAGATCTCGGATTACTTCTCCGAATGCGTGTCGAAAGTGACGGTGGCGCCGTTCTCTCCGGCCGGCGGCGTGGCGGTCTCCGCGAGCGCAATCCGGCTCGGGCCGGCGGTCGCCGTCCAGGTGCATGTCGCCTCCGGCGCGCGCTTCCGCCAGGCCGAGGATCTCGGCGGCGTGATCGTCGCGCTCACGACCGGCGGCGAGCGCGCATGCTGGACCACGCGAGGCCGCGAGATCGTCTGCGGGCCGGCGTCCGGATTTCTCGGACCGCTCTACGAAAGCGACACCATGGATTGCCCGGGCCGATGGGGGCATATGGCCTTCAAGGTCCCGAACGACCAGCTCGCACGAACCCTCTCGCATCTGCTCGACCAGCCGATCGCCGGTCCGCCGGCGTTCGATCCCCGGATCGATCTCGAAACGGCGCCGGCCAAGGCGCTTGCCGCCATGGCCCGGATTGCGCTGACGCCGATCAACGGCAGCGCGTTTCTTTCGACGTCGCCGCTCGCGGCGGCCCAATTCTCCGAGGGCGTCGCGCTGCATCTCCTCGAGAGCTTCCGGCATACCTATTCCGACGCGCTCTCGACCGACACGCCGGCTCTGAAGCCGAGGCACGTCAAGAAAGCCATCGACTACATGCGCGCCGAGGCCGAGCGCCCGCTCACGCTGCGGGACATCGCCGCCGCGGCGGATATCAGCGTCCGCGCGCTCCACTACGGCTTCAGGAAATTCGTCGGAACCTCGCCGTTCGAGCATCTACGGCAAATCCGCCTCGAGGCCGCGTACGCCGATCTGATGCACGCGCCCGAGACCGTGTCGATCGCCGAGATCGCGAGCAAATGGGGATTTGCCAATCCGGGGCGCTTCGCCACGCTCTGCCGGCGCCATTACGGGCGCGGCCCGTCCGAGATCCGCCAGACGCGGCTCCAGGCGCGGCGCCCGCGCGCGTGAGGGTTTGGTTTGGGCGTCCGCTCCCATCGCCGGGCCGAGGACCGTTATGGTTCGATGGAGCATTGATGAAAGCGGCCGCGGACGATCGTCCGCGGCCGCAGCTTTTCAGAACCACCCGTTCGCACGCCTCAGAACATCAAATAGATGCCGACGCGCGGGCCCCTGTGCCAATGCCGGCGGTGCCAGCGACGGGGATGGTGCCAATGATGACGATGCCAGCGATGGCGGTGGTGCCACCGATGGCGATGATGCCAACGATGGCGATGCCAGCGACGGTGCCTGACCTCCTGCACGTTGCCGACATCCGCAGGAGCCGCCGCTTTGGCCACCCCCACGCTGCCCACGGTCATGGCCTGAGCAGGCGCGTTGGCGGCGAAAAAGGCCGCGCTCGCCCCGAGCAAGGCCATGGCAATAAACTTCCGCATGGCTCGATTTCCTTTCTCTGGTTGGTCCCCGGTGATGCTCAAAACCTGCTACGGCTCCGCGGCGTTCCGGATCACATAAATAATCCGACCGCCTACGGATGACTGGATCCGCCATCCGTCTACGATTTCGTTTGCCGCGCTTGCTGGCCTTATTATGTCATATATGGGCCCGGGCCGTCGCTTTCAAAGGCACGGTTGCCTATTCACCTGAGGGCTGGCATTGCTCACGATCAAGCGCGCGGACGTGCTCGTGAGCAATCCAGGCATCGCACCGACCCGTCCGTCGTCCTGCCGAGGTAGCCTCATCAAACCAAGACGCACGTCACGGACGGGCGCTCCATCCCGTCGCCGGCAAAACGTCGGGCTCATGTGCCATGGAGATGCCATACGATTGCTCCGATGCTCTCCTTAGCGTTGTCCGACCCATGTGGAAGATGAGCTTGCTCCCTGCTGCGCCTTCCCCCGATCCAAAGCATCTTCCGTACCTCCCGCACGTGGACGGATTGCGTGCGCTCGCCGTGCTGCTCGTCGTCGTTTTCCATGCCTGGCCGCACCTCGCGCCGGGTGGCTTCGTCGGCGTCGACGTGTTCTTCGTCATCTCCGGCTTCATCATCACGAGCCAGATCGCGCGCGAAATGGAAGCCGGCACGTTTTCCTACGCGGCATTCCTCGGACGGCGCGCCCGCCGGCTGATCCCGGCGGCGTTCGTGTGCTCGGTGCTGGTGACGGTCGCGGCGCTCATCCTTCTGATGCCCGATGCGTTCGAAGCCTTCAGCCGCAGCCTTGTGGCGTGCTGGGCGATGATCGGAAACGTCTACTTCTTTCGGAGCACCGGCTATTTCGACGCCCCGGCCGCGGAAGCGCCGCTCTTGCATATGTGGTCGCTCGCGGTCGAGGATCAGTTCTATCTCACCTGGCCGCTGTTGCTGCTTCTGCTCTTCAAGTGGCGCTGGACGCGTCCGCGGATCCTCGGCGCAATCGTGCTTCTCGCGCTCCTGTCGCTTGCTCACTCGGAGCACGCCGCGCACACCCGCCCGGAGATGGCCTTCTATCTGCCGATGTCGCGCGCCTTCGAGCTGCTCGCGGGCTGCGGACTGGCGCTCGCGCTTCCCTATCTGAGGCCGGTCCGCGGCCGGGCGCTCCTCGATGCTGCGGGGCTCGCGCTGGTCATCGCCTCGGCCTTCCTGCTTTCCGCGGCGACGCCCTTTCCGGGCTTTGCCGCCTTGCCCGCCATCGCCGGCTCGGTCCTGCTCATTGCGCCGGGGCTCACCGCGCCGACACCCGTGTCGCGGCTCCTGTCGCTCGGGCCGGTCGTGCTCATCGGCCGCATGAGCTATTCGATCTATCTCTATCACTGGCCGATCCTGGCGTTCGCCACCTACACACTTGGACGGGCGCCGCAACCGGCCGAAGCGGCGGCACTCATGGCCCTCGCGATGGGCCTCGCGGCGCTCTCGTGGCTTTTCGTGGAGCAGAAGCTCACGCGGGCCATCGGGCTCTACACCGCTTCGCCCCTTTCGCTCATGGGCCGCACGCTTGCGGCCAGCGGCGCGTTTGTCGTCTTCGGGCTCGCGGGGCTCGCGGGCGAAGGCTGGCCGCAACGGCTCGATGAACCCACAGCACTCGTTTACCGCGCGGCCACGTCGTCCAATCCGCTGCGCCACTCGTGCGACGGCTACGATCTCGCCTTCAGCCATCAGGACGCCTGCACGTTCGGCGCGCCCCTCGGCAAGACCGGATATGAGATCGCCGTGTTCGGAGATTCCAATGCCGATCATTTCGTGCCGATGATCGCCAAGCTCGCGGCTCGGGCGAAGCTCCCGGGACGTCAGGTCACGCAAAGCATGTGCGGCCCGCTGATCGGGGCAAAGCGGATGCGAGCGGAAAACGTGGAGCGCGCCTGTACGGCCTACCAGCGCACGATCCTCGACTTCCTCGATCGCAATCCCAATCTCAAGATCGCCGTCCTGTCGTCGGCGTGGAGCAGCTATACGAAGGCGTCCGCAAACAAGCTTTTTCCCGAGGCGGCTTCCGGCGAGCCGCGCCCGTTTGCGGACTTCGCCAGGCACACCATCGACACCCTGCGCCGGCGCGGCATCAAGGTGCTGGTGATCGGGCAGGTTCCGCACTTCCGGACGTTCTCGCTCAGCTGCCTCGTCAACGCCGCCCGCCTCGATACCGAGGCCATGGACTGCACCATCCCGCGCGCGCAGGTCGACCGGGAGCTCGATCCGTCACAGACCGCGTTCCGCGCGATCGCCGCTTCGGATCCCGGCGTGACCTTCCTCGACATGGTGGATCTTCTCTGCACGCGCGACCGATGCAGCGCGTTCAAGGACGACATCCTGCTCTATCGCGACCGCGGGCATCTCAATGGCCTGGGCGCGGCCTATCTCGCCCGCTACGCGACGCTGCCCTCCGTTGCGCCATGATCCGAGAATGAAATCGGATAAAAACGGAGGCGAGCCACCTGGCTCGCCTCCTTGCATTCCAGTCGGCCTCCGGACGGGCCTGCGTGCGACGCGCCCTCAGAGCGGGATGTTGTCGTGTTTCTTCCAGGGGTTCTCGAGGGTCTTGTTGCGCAGCATGTTGAGGGCGCGGCAGATGCGCCGGCGCGTGCCGTGCGGCAGGATCACCTCGTCGATGTAGCCGCGCTCGGCGGCGACGAACGGGTTGGCGAAGCGCTTCTGGTACTCGTCGATGCGGGCCTTGATCTTCTCCGGGTCGGCGAGGTCGGCGCGGTAGAGGATCTCGGCTGCGCCCTTGGCGCCCATGACGGCGATCTCGGCCGAGGGCCAGGCGTAGTTGACGTCGCCGCGGATGTGCTTCGAGCTCATCACGTCGTAGGCGCCGCCATAGGCCTTGCGCGTGATCAGCGTGACCTTGGGAACGGTCGCCTCGGCATAGGCGAAGAGCAGCTTGGCGCCGTGCTTGATCAGGCCGCCGTACTCCTGCGCCGTGCCCGGCAGAAAGCCCGGCACGTCGACGAAGGTCAGGATCGGGATCTCGAAGCAGTCGCAGAAGCGCACGAAGCGGGCGGCCTTGCGGGAGGCGTCCGAGTCGAGCACGCCGGCCAGCACCATCGGCTGGTTTGCGACGATGCTGACTGTGCTGCCTTCCATGCGCGCGAAACCGACGACGATGTTTTTGGCGTAGGCTTCCTGGATCTCGAAGAAATCGCCCTCGTCGACGACCTTCAGGATCAGCTCCTTGATGTCGTAGGGCTTGTTCGGATTGTCCGGGATCAGCGTGTCGAGAGAATAGTCGGCGCGATCAGGGCTGTCGGCAACCGGCAGCACCGGCACGCCGGACTTGTTGTTGGAGGGCAGGAAGTCCATGAGGCGGCGCATCTGGAGCAGCGCCTCGACGTCGTTCTCGTAGGCGCGATCGGCGATCGACGACTTCGTGGTGTGCACCTTGGCGCCACCCAGCTCCTCGGCGGTGACGGTCTCGTTGGTGACCGTCTTCACGACATCGGGGCCGGTGACGAACATGTAGCTCGTGTCCTTCACCATGAAGATGAAGTCGGTCATGGCGGGCGAATAGACATCGCCGCCGGCGCACGGGCCCATGATGACGGAGATCTGCGGGATGACGCCCGAGGCCATGACGTTGCGCTGGAACACCTCGCCGTAGCCGCCGAGCGCATCGACGCCTTCCTGGATGCGCGCGCCGCCGGCATCGAAGAGGCCGATGATGGGGGCGCGGTTCTTCAGCGCCATATCCTGGACTTTCATGATCTTCTGGGCATGCGCCTGGGAGAGCGAGCCGCCGAAGACGGTGAAGTCCTTGGCGAAGACGTAGACGACGCGGCCGTTGATGGTGCCCCAGCCGGTGACCACGCCGTCGCCGGGGGTCTTCGACTTCTCCATTCCGAAGTCGGCGCAGCGGTGCTCGACGAAGGTGTCGAACTCCTCGAAGGAGTTCTCGTCCATCAGAAGCTCGATGCGCTCGCGGGCGGTCAGCTTGCCGCGCTTGTGCTGCGCCTCGATGCGCGCGATGCCGCCGCCCAGACGTGCATTGTCGCGCCGACGCTCAAGCTCCTCGATGACTTCCTTCATTGCGTTCGACCCCGTTTCTTAACGTATTTACGCCGGATGACCCGATCCAAGCGCCGTGGGATAGCACGGGCCTTGGCCGGCAGCCAATGGACCGTGTAAAGGAGCAGATGCGCGTTGGGCGCCGCCGCAGACGGGGCGGGCCCTTCCATATGTCCAGGGAGGCAGCCGCCATGGCGAAGGCGATCCATATGATGGTGCGGGTGCTGGACGAGGCGAAGAGCGTCGCCTTCTACGGCCAGGCGTTCGGGCTCGCGGTGGCCGACCGTGTCGACTTCCCGGACTTCACGCTCATCTACATGCGCAACCCCGAAGCGGACTTCGAGGTGGAGCTGACGGTCAACAAGGGGCGGACGGAGCCCTATGACCTCGGCAACGGCTACGGGCATGTCGCGTTCGTGGTGGACGACCTCGAAAGCGCGCGCGACCAGATCGCGGCGGCCGGGTATTCTCCTAAAGATATCAAGCAAATGACCCACGACGGGAAACCGTTCGGGAGGTTCTTTTTCATCGAGGATCCGGACGGCTACAAGATCGAGGTGCTGGAGAAGGGCAGCCGGTTCAAATAAGCGACCGGCAGCAGCCACAGCCAGCAAGGTCCCCAGTTTCGCGCCTCCAACATGCGTGTCTGGACCCCGACCTTCGTCGGGGTGACGGAGGAGGTGGTGTGGACGGCCGGGATCCAGGCACCTCTCATGAGATACGCCCTCTCCTGCGCGCGCCAGAACCGCAAGCTTCGCATCAGCAAATGCCACTAAGCCTCTGACTCTATATACCGTTTCGTGCCCGGCACCTGTCGATGCAGCGCGTCTCCATCATTTCGTGCCGTGGTCCGCAATGGATGGTGCCCCTTGTGGGCGTCGGAGGCGAGGCCATGCACCAGATCGTGCCGAAGGCATCAGGCGTTGCGGACGCCCTGCACCATGGAGTGCCGGGCCCCGCCGCGCCGTACGATGCCCGTCCGCCCGTCGCCTGCGACGCGCCGGGAGCCGCCCTGGCGTGCCCGCATTCGGGCCGCCCCTGCCCGGCGCTGGCCGGCCTCTTCGGCCCTCTCGCACCTCCCGAGGACGAGGCCCGGGCCTGGCTTTCGGGGCTCGCGCCCTGCACCCACTGTCGGGTGTCGTTTGCGGCGGGGCATGCCTCGCTGCGCCATCTGCGGCTCGGGCAACGGGAGCGGGAGATCCTGCTTGCGGCGGAGGCCGGCGGCCCCTTGTGCGTCACCGAGCCCGGCATGTCGCGCTCGGTGAGCGCGGCGCGGCGCCGGGCCGCCCTCTCGCTCGGCAAGGCGGGGCTGGTCGCGCCGTACGGCGGCGGGGCGCGCCAATCGGCAGCCGGGCCTTTGCGGGCCACCGTCGAGCTCACCGAGCTCGGGCGCTTCGTGCTCGCCGCCTACGGACGCTTTCTCAAAGGCGGCAAACCCGTGCGCTGGACGCGGCCGGCGCGCGGCGCGGTGCTTCCCGGCCGGGACCCGTCGGAGCTTCTCGGCGAGACGCTCGCCCGCACGCAAGCCGCCCTTCGCGGCTCGCTCACCGAGCTCAAGGGCGTGCTCGTCGCCGCCATCAGCGGGCGGCTCAAGGACGTCGGAGAGCTCGATGCCGTCACCCGCCATCTCGAGCGCAAGGCGACGCTACTCAAGGCCGTGCTCGAGCGCGCGCCGCGCCTCGGCGCCGGCGCTTGAACGGCGGCCGCCCAATCCCATATCTCGTGCATAAGATCCGGTGCCCGTGACGGGGCCGGGACGGCGGTGATCCAAAGCGGTGCCGCCGCGTTCAAACGAGAAGAAGGTCGCTTTTGAAAGGACTTTCGCCATTATGAGCAGACTATCCGTGCTGTCCAACCCGCTGCTTCTGGGATTCGAGGAGATCGAGCGTCTCATCGATCGCACGGGCAAAGGCAACGAGGGCTACCCTCCCTACAATATCGAGCGTATCGGCCCCAGCGACGACGCGAAGGAGAAGCTTCGCATCACGATTGCGCTCGCCGGCTTCACCCGCGACCAGCTCGAGATCACGGTCGAGGACAACCAGCTCACCGTGCGCGGCCGCCAGCAGGACGACAAGGCGCGCGAGTACCTCTACCGCGGCATCGCGGCACGCCAGTTCACGCGCACGTTCGTCTTGGCGGACGGGATCGAAGTGCAGTCGGCAGAGCTTTCGAACGGGCTTCTGGCCATCGATCTCGTCCGGCACGAGCCCCATCGTCTCGTACGAAAGATCGAGATCGGCTCCGGACCGGACTGATGCGGCGATTGGGCACCAACACACGGACGCAAGGCGGCTATATTTCGTCCCTCAGGTGCCTGCCCGCTACAGCCATGCGCGTCGAATCGTCAGATCATGGAAAAAGGTGGCGAAGGAAATCCCAAGCCTGCCCCGTTTCCATGACGTTGGAATACCTCGAGAGAGGAGGAGTTGCGTCATGAATGAGACTACGAAAACCACGAAGCGGCGCAGCAAAACGCGCCCCGCGATCGCTCCGGTGATGAGCGAGATCGAGCTTGCGAGGCTCGGCGGCGGTCAGATCGCCTATATCAAGACCCTGTCCTCCGACGAAGCGCTCGCCATGTTCCCGGCAATCGAGGATCTGCCGCGCGGCATCAACCTCTTCGCGCTGCACGCGGCGGACGGCACGCCGATTGCGCTCACGGATACGCGCCAGGCGGCGCTCAGCCATGCCATGGACGGCGAGCTCGAGATCGCGAGCGTGCACTGATCCCTGCGTTTCCGTACCGAACGCGAAGGGCGAGTCCTCTGCAAAGGGCTCGCCCTTTTCTTTTTTTGCGACCGGACCCAAACGACACCGAGGGCGGCCTCGGTGTCGCGATACCAGGGTGTCATAAGGAAAGGGGCAGCTATTTCGCCGTGCAGGCGTCGAGCTGCTGCTTGCGCTTCTGGAGCTCGGCTTTCCACTGATCGGGGCCGACCCTTCCGCACCAGGCGATGTGCGCCTTGAGATCCGGGCTCCAGGCGGGGCCGGAGAAGCCGCACTTCTCCGCGACGTTCTCCTGCTGCTGCTGGAGGGCGAGCCTGCCATACATCTCGCAACCGGTCTCAGCGCCAGCCCGGGAGGCGAGCAAGGGCGCGGCTGCGAGAGCCAGGAGACAGACCAGTGTCGAAAGACGCGGCAAAGGCACTGGTAACACGGACGCTGGCGACATGGGCGCTGGCAACGTGGGCACGGGCGACCTCGATCCTCCTCTGCCAGGGCGCCAGCCGGCGCTCCCGTTTGTTCCGGCGTCCTTTCGTGGCCCGTGAATGTGGCCCGTGCATGTCGGCCGGGACGCGCGCGTGCGCCTCGTGCCAGGCGTCTCAGGCCGTCATACGGGCCGCGATGGTCCGCAGGAGCTCTTCGGTGGCCGGTGTCCAGGCGGCGGTGTTCGACGCGATCAGGTTCGCCTCCGAGCGCAGGATCAGGCCGTCGTCCAGGATCCTCAAGCCGTTGGCCCGGAGCGTGGTGCCGGTGGTGGTGATGTCGACGATCAGTTCCGCGGTGCCTGCGGCCGGCGTGCCTTCGGTCGCGCCCAGGCTTTCGACGATGCGGTAGTCCGCAAGCCCGTTGGCGGCGAAGAAGCGGCGCGTCAGGTTCACGTACTTGGTCGCCACGCGGTACCAACGGCCGTGGGCGCGCCGGAAGGGCAGGGCGATCTCGGCGAGATCGGCCATGGTGCGCACGTCGATCCAGCAATCGGGCACCGCGACGATGACGTCGGCATTCCCGAAGCCGAGCTTCTTCAGGAACGTGACGCGGGTGGCCGCATCCGACATCTGCTCGTTGATCAGGTCCTCGCCGGTGACGCCCAGATGCACGCGGCCGGTCTTCAGGTGCCAGGCGATCTCGGAGGCCGAGACGAACGCCACGTCGACCTCGGGCAATTCCGCGATCTCGCCGCGATAGCCGCGCTCGTTGCCGATCTTGCGCAGGGTCAGGCCGGCAGCCGCGAAGGCTTCGGCCGTCTGCTCCATGAGCCGGCCCTTGGACGGGACGCCGAGAACGAGCCTGTCAGACATCGGCGGCCTCCCGTCGCGGCCGGTCGCCCGCATTCCC
>ERZ795041.138-NODE-138-length-28500-cov-6.131939_pt1 | contig 28500 bp, 43 predicted proteins | sample MGYA00375125_ERZ795041 | MGnify/ENA primary metagenome ERZ795041 (study PRJEB30170, sample SAMN03074214) | activated sludge metagenome | biome: Common Effluent Treatment Plant; feature: Wastewater; material: Activated sludge; isolation source: activated biomass in...
GTAGCGGGATTAAGGGCGAAAAATCAACAACCCGTGTATCTAGGTTTTTGGCGCCCCGTCGCCCTGAAACCCGCGCCGTTGCTGGGGGTGGGGCGGAAATGTGCCTTGGAACTGTCAAACTCGGGTCAGCGTCAAACCCCGCTTCGTAGAGGATGCTGAAGACACCGCTTTTGCGCACGATGGATGTCGAGTCACCCCACATCTGTTCAATGAGCAAGGCATATAGGCCAGTGGTGAGCATGCCATTGACTTCGAGGAGGGACCGGAACGGTTTTTCCCCGTCTATCCAGGTTGATCTCGCCATAGCAATCAGTCAATGCGATGCTGATTCTCCAAATGCCGCGAGGATTCGATTTTTCTAGCAGAAGAATGGGCACTTCAGGTGCCTCAACCTCGGCAGGCAACTTCGACAGATCAATTTCCTGATTTTGGAAAGGCGATCTGCTCATCTGCTCCAATTCATCGTTTTGACGCATTCTGTTCTCCTCGTTTGTTGATAGGCGTGCTTACTGCCTGCACGTTGCCTTTGCGATGGGCAACTCCTTTCATATAACCCTACGTTCTGCAAAGGCCTTGCAATGCCCACGTCGCTATCGCGTGACTTTCAAGGAGGAATCAATGATCAACAACGATGATGATGAATGGAGGCATCAGGAAGATGCGCTGAAGCAAGTCTTTCAGGATCTCTATATGGGGCGCATCTCAGAAGAGCAGGCCGGAAAACGGATCCAGTGTGTGTGCTCGATGGAATTCGTCTCTACTTACCTTGCAAACGCATTTTCTCGCGGTTGGATCAGCCGCTTCAACGTCGGCATCAGTGAAGCCGGCGAAATTCTTTAAGATAATGGAGATTGAGAATGACCTACGAAATTGTTGTTCCCACCCGTAATGACGGCCTCGAGCTCTCCCGCGGTAAGGCTGTCGCAATCTGCTTGCCGGGTAAAGGCGAGAAAAAGACTTATTTTCTGTACTCGTCGGGCCGTTCCGGATACATCGAAGGTTCGCGCATCCGGGGCGTAGGCGTCAAACGGTTCTTCGCCGAACAGGGGTTCGAGTTGGCTAGCGAGCAGGACCCGCGTGCAATCCAGCTTGCGGATCTCATGGACGTCAGGCGAGGGCTTGCGCTCGTTGAGGAAGTCAGTCGCAACCGTGCTCAGGCGCTGCAACGCGAGTTGGCTGGACAGCGCTGCCTCTACGTTCCCTTCGATGCCGAGCAGGAACGTGCCGAGGTGACTGTTTCGGCTCCCGACTACTGCACCACGACGGTGATCGATCTTAACGCTGGCTTCACCAGTGGCGCGGTATCGGTTCAGCCTGAGCCCGAAAACGGTTACCGCTCGAGCGTCACGCTTAGCAGCGGTTGGCTGCGACCTCTTTCGGCGCAATCCACCAGGACGCCGGTCAGCACCGAGTATGGTGGCATCGTCGAGAAAGCCGTCTACTTCATCGTCAACAGTGGACTGGGCGTGCTTCACGCATCCTGCCATCTCGAGATGGATCTGCGTGCGGATGAGACCAGTGTCTTCCCCAGGGGCCTGATCCCAGTCGATCTGCCCAACGGCGATGTGCTGGAGGTAGGCATCGACGGCATGGACGAACTCCTGGTCCGCTACGTGCGAGCAGGCGAAGTGATCTACCAACGCTCCGGCCTCTATGATGTACGTCCTGGCGACGCAATCGGCGCGATCGCTGCGGTGCTTGTGCGGGTCGCAGACATGGACGCCGCGCCCAAGGCCAAGTCACGGAAAAAGGCGGCTTGACATGGAAGCTCACGCGAAAGCGTTTGCGACACACGCTCATGAGAAGGTCGGACAGCGGCGCAAGTACACCGGTGAGCCGTACATCGTTCATCCGGCCGAAGTGGTCGAGTTGGTGCGAAGCGTTCCTCATACCGAGGCGATGATCCTTGCATCGTGGCTCCATGACACCGTCGAAGACACGGAGGTCACGCTCAGCCAGATTGAGGATCATTTCGGGGCAGAAGTTGCAAGCCTCGTCGAGATGGTCACGGACGTCAGCACCCTCGCAGACGGCAATCGCTTTGCGCGGAAAGAGATTGATCGCGAACACCTTCAAAAGGCGTCTCCCGCCGGCAAAACCATCAAGCTTGCCGATATCATTTCCAACAGCCGATCGATTATTGAACACGATCCCAAGTTCGCAGCGGTCTATCTGGTGGAAAAGCGTCTTTTGCTCGAGGTCCTAAAGGAAGGGGACGCAACACTCTGGCACCAGGCTTATGCGATTGTGAATAGCGCTCGCTGACCCAGTCTTCAATTCAACCCCCACCCGCATCGGACTTCGTCCTTTGCGGGTTTTTCTTTTCTGCTTACATCGTCTCGTGCGGCCACCTCTAACGCAACGCTGTTCGCTGCAACATCTGTGCGGCGACGCTTTTTACTCAACGTTTGAGGAGTATTCAGATGATCAGGCAACAAGCCCCAGAATCAACCGCCATCAACGGGCATGCCGCTGGGCAAGTCTTTGAAGATGCATGCCATCAAATACCGACGCATGGGAGTCGCGGCGGTTCTCACGACAGCCCGAAAATCCATACACAGGCACACGAGGTGCTCTCTTGAACGTCACGCTTGAAGTTGATCAGCACGCCTCGGCAGGCTATCCGCCCCGCACCCGCGAGAACGCTTCCAAAGCAGCTCTCACCGCAGCTTTTGCCATCGATTTCGATACTCACGGAGAACGCCTCACAAGAAAGGCTGCGGGTGCGCGCTACGTGGCTGTCAGTCTCGAGAGTGCTCCGATTGAGGCTGCACGTGTCCTCTATGCGGCCTTGCGCCGTCTGCAGGCGGCAACGCTCAATGTGGCTGGAAACAGTCTTTCTACACTCATCTCTCACGGCTGGACACAAGCTCGAGCAGACAGGTTCGTTTTTGAGGTGCTTTCGTTATGCACGAAGCACTGGCCGCTGGAGTCGATTCGTTCGGGGGGGCAGACAGGAATCGACTTGGCAGGCGTCACCGCTGCCTGCGCGTTGGGTATCCCGGCGATCGCATTGCTACCCAAGGGCTTCATGCAACGAGGAGCTGACAACAAGGACTTCACCCAGGATGCGCAGTCCGTCCGGCGCCAGATCGAGGTCGGCGTTGAACGCTTGAAGGCCGAAGGCCTCGAGCCTGCGGGTCAAGACGTGCCTTCCGGCTCGATCCAGGTGGTCAGCAAGCGGGCAGGGGGCGTGAAGCCTTCCCGTAATCAGTTCGTTATCAGTGCGGACCGAACAAACCCGGTGCTGGGGAACCCTTTTCACTTGCGCGACTGGCGCGATCCCGTTGCCAGGCAAGTTGTGATCGATCGCTATCGCAACGAAGTGCTGCTGCCCGATCTTGCGGCAAAGGGGCAGATCTACACGGCGCTCGAGGCAATCAAGGCTCGCGTGAGAGCAGGCGAACACATTGCACTGGCGTGCTGGTGCGCCCCCTTGCCGTGTCATGCGGATCACTTGAAAGCCTACATCATGGGCGATGAACACAACCCAATAAAAAAGGAATCAACATGTTCGATTTTCAAAGACTAAGAGACCCGGAGGTTCTAGCGAAGCTGCGTGCTGAGCGCGAAGCCGAGGAAACTGCCCGTGAAGCAGTGAAGCAACTGCATCGGGATCAGATACAACGATGTCTCGATCACTACGAGGCCCTCGCTAAGCATGAACGCGAGTTCGTGTTGAGTTGCCGCACTCGTACCGGGTTGTGGCTCGATCTCACGGAAAAGCAGGCGAAATGGCTCTCCGACATTGCGGCACGCTTCCCTGAGGCGAAAGGCAGTTCATCATGAACGCGTGGAAGGAAGCGCATGAGCGACTCTGCAACGGAGCTGATCCGACAGGCGCCGCAATAGCTGCCAGGCTCGTGAAGGCAGGTTGGCATTCGGACCGGATCCTCAAGAACTTCGTTACCCGGATGTACGGTCCGAACCATGCCACGATCTGGATATGTGTCGACGTGAAAACCCCGGCCTATTGGCTTAACGCGACCTACGTCTCGGAGGGACGCAATGCGCTGGGCGCCAGCCACGTAGCTTTTGCCCCTCTCCCGAGTGAATCCGAGTTAGCCGCCAAGCTGTCACTCTTTCTTGCTGATGCGGAGCGCAAGATTAACGGCACGTTCGCCATGCGGTTTCTAGCCTGAGGCCGTCGTCTATCACCCATAAGCCCGGATCATCGATTCGGGCTTTTTCACGCTTATTGCCACCCGTTTTCCTACCGAAGTGCAATGCGATCGCTTCATGACCGAAGCGAACTCTCAACTCGACAGGAGCAAATTCTCATGAATGAAAAAGCAGCCATTCAGGTTTTGGGCCGAGCCCTACGGGACTCGCTTGGCTTTCTATCGGCGTGGCAGCACCACCTTCACGACCAAGGGCGCGATCTGGCAGCGGCTGAGGTCGGCCGCGTGCACTCGGAGGCGGTACGGGCCTTGCGTGAGCACACCATTGCCTCCATCAAGGCAAAGGATCTCAAACCCGGCATGTGGCTTTCGTACGCCAACGAGCGACAGAATCAGCGAGTCGTGGGGATCACGACCGGCCGGCAGGAGGATCTACGCGTTCTCCTGGACTACGGCAACGGCGGCGAACCGGCGACGCAGTTCTTTGGTGCCGACGAGCTCGTCGTGATCGATCTTCTGCGTCAGGAGGATTAGTCATGGAAGTCCCGTTCTTCGATCTCAAGCAGCCGCGGGAATCGCTGATGCAAGTGCCCAGCGGTCTTGTCTCCCAGTACGCATTCGACCAAGAGCCGGCCCTGCTTCAGGTCGAGCTCCCAACGACCGACATGTGCTGTTTGCTCGGCTACCAACTCGTCCGCGGGACGATCACCGGGCTTGGGCTCAGCACCCTCACCTGGCGCCTGGCCCCTGAGGAAGCCCAGTGATTCCCGATCTTTGCCAACCGCGGCCTTTGGGCCTTGTACGGCGAAGTGGCTCTCGGGGGCGCTCTGACACGCGTAAGGCTCAATGGGCGCGGGCGCGACCGTCTCGTGAAAGCGTCTTATCGACCCCATCATCTGGCAGTTGCCGACTTTGAAGCCCAGGCTTCACACCTGCACTTACGCTCTGCGTTTGGCGGGGGTGCCTTCTATTCAGCCTGGGCAGGCTTACCTCACGCGACCCGCCCGTTTCCAGATATCTTCGCCCATGAGGTAGAGCATGTTGACGGCCCAAGCCTCGAGGATGTCTTCTCGTTCGCTGACCTCTTGTCGGAGATCGCGCTGGCAAAACGGCGTAAGGCGGCCTTGCAGGACGCAATCATGTGTAGGGCGTCGGCCGACGTCATCGAATCGGAGCGTATCGCGCTCCTCAACGTGCGCTTCGGTAAAGCCCTCCACCAGGGGCTGCTGAACACGCTGCAGTAATCTCCCCACCCACCCCGCGCTAGCATCGCCTAGCCGGGGTTTTCTGTTGCGGGCTGTGATTAACGTCGTTCCATTAACGCAATGGCGTTGCCCGCAAAGTGAGTCTTCAGCGATCGCCATCGGCGGGGGAAGGGACTCACCGCGCATCGAGCGTGCGCGATGCGCGAGAGCCGATCACGGCCTGAGAGATGAAGTCCACGTGGGAGAGGAGCCTCATGCTGCTGGCCACGCGACTGCGGCGCAGCATGAATTTCTTCGCCTCGATCCACAGCATCGGCACCAGGATCGGCGTGAACAACAGCACTGTCACGCCCGATGCCACAAGTGCGAGCGTTCCAAGCCCGGCGGTGGCGGCAATCGTGAAGTCCTTGGGTTCGAGGCGGTCGCGGATCAGATTGTGCGCCTTGAGAAAGGAGGAGGGCTCGACATCGAACGCCCAGGTTCGGCTCTCGTGCCGCGCGATAGCAACGACGCGCCACCGGCCGTTCCCGTGCGGGTCGCACTCGATCACGCTCACGTACTCTCCTTCGTTGAAGGTCCTGCGACGTTCGAGCTTGAACTGCTCGTAGGCGGCGCCTTGGTCGATCTCGAGGATAGATCCGCCTGACGCATGTTCGAAACACACAGTCACCTCGCCGGTTCGGACCCGACACGGCACCGCGACTCGGCCGATGTTGATGTGTTCTGGGGTCATGTGCGCACTCCAAAGTGCAGCGCGTCGATCTTCAAGCCCTCCTGTTCCAGCAGAAGGACCGCGTCTTGCAGGTCCTCGAAGGCGCGCGGTTCGCCCTTCGTCTCGTGCAAGGCATAATCTCCGCCAGGGCACTGGAACACGAGATTCCAGGCTTCACTCATAGGAGCCCTTTGGGCACGAACCTGCTTGATCGCGGTGTTCTCAAGCAGCAGCCTGAACTCATGCAAATCGACAGCCTTCAAAGCGTGCCTCTCGTAAAAAGGTTTGATTGGAGTCTACCGAGTGAGAGGCAAGGGCCCAAACAAACACCCGGGTAACTGGCGAGCCTTGAACGTGATCGCCTCTGGTAGCCCCCATATGGCACTCCGTCGCACTAGGGCAGACACAAGGATTTTGCTCAAATGCCCTGGAGGCGCCCATGAACCTGGTGATGAACTTGAGGCAGAATGTGCCTCATTGTCTGGCTGCCCCCCTCTTCGAAACACGGAACAGGGGCGGTCGCCGTTTCTTCAACCCGTCTGCGCAACGCCGCTTTGCAACCCCGTCTTATCGGACGAGCACTAGCAGCCCTCTGCAGCCTTACTGGAACGATCGCAACACCGTGGATCGCGAACACTACCTGCTGTCACTCAACGGAGGCATCCCCGAAGGACTCGAGCTTACAAACGGCTCTGGGGCCTATGTCCTTGTCGTCAGGCAAAAGGACAACACGGGACGATTGGTTTGGTTCGACAAGTCCGGCATCAGCGGTCACTCAATCCAACCCTCTCCTCTGGAGGCTTTGCGTCTTGCAGTTACGGAGGCGTTCAACGAACCTGCAGCGGGTGCTTTCCGAGAGTTCGCGCGCACGGAGCCTTGGCTTCGGAAAATGCGCACAAAGGAGATGCTGATGGAGCTTGCAGCACTCAATCCATCGCCTCGGTCAGTGATGAGTGCAATGGGCTTGCGCTCGGACCGATGATTTTTTTGAACGTCGATTGACGCGTCATCAAGGAGCAATCATGTCGCATGCTTGGGAGGGCGATTTGGCCAGGGAATTGAATTGGCTCGAACGCCCGAAGATTGTGGAAATTCTTGAAGCTTACGGCTTCGCTTGTTACGACAAGGAAACGACGGATGAGCTGCGCGATGCGCTGCGCGAGAACATCCTGGACGGTACGATTCCTCGTTCCGTCATTGACTGACCCCCAACCTCGGACAGCTTCGCTTCCGAGGTTTTCCGTTTTTGTCATAAGCCCTCTGGCAAGCACCTTCTTCGCCCTGTAGAATATGGGCATTCGAGTGTAGGACTCCTGCATTCAGGACCAGACGAGAGGCTGAAGCGTGACAGCCGGAGGGTGTATGTATGTCACCCGCGCCCCGCAGGTTGGCGCATTCCGTTCGAGGCCACCTGCAAGCACAATGCATGGAAGTGCTCAGGCTTGCATCACAGAAGAGCGTAGGGTTTTCGATCGCTGACCCCGACTTCTGTCAACTTCACGTGGCCATCTATGAGCTCTATCTGCTCGGCTACATCACCCGCACCTCAAGCGGATTCGAGGATTGGGCGATTACGGAAGCGGGGCGGGACGAAGTGTCTGCTTGGGAGGCGGCTCCTGTTCCAAAACGTGTCAACCCAACCTGAATTGCGTCAAATTCAGCCCCTTTGGACGCGCCCCGAAGAGCGTCTTCCAGAAAGCAACTTCCGAACGGTCGCCGATCGGCATGCGGTGCGCTTTCCTTTTCCGGAAGTGTGTGAGGTCAAACGTTTCAGCACGAATCACCTTGCCTTGTTTGAACACCACACCTTCAATGAAGCGCTCGACCCAAAGGATCTGATTCAAGTCGCGGTCGGGGAGGAACGTTTCGCGAATCTTCTCGTGAAGATCTTCAATCACATCTGTGACACTCTCGCCCGGGTTCCCTGGGATCTCCGTCAGTACGAATACTGCTGTGTCCTCGCCGGTAACGAAGACGTCGACACCATAGGCACCCGCCAGACCCTTTGCGGTGTGGATTGAAAAGGTCCCGCTGATGCGTCCTCCTTCGAGCAGAACTCCTTCCTTATTCATCGTGCGCTCCTACAACTAGATCAGGCGGGGTGGCGATAAAGATTCGGCCGTGCCAGATGGCTCGCCCCTATTTGTTGAAATGACCCAACGCTCACCAACGCGGCTCAGCCTGCAAGTCCTAGCATCCATTTTGATTTCGTGTTTCATCGGTACTGCTAGAGATGTAAGCCAATAATAGCCAGAAGTGAACTCGGGATCACGAAAACCGGGCTCCGATTACAGCGAGTCATTATCCCATCGTGATCTGCTTGTATTTGGCAAGCTCTCGCTTTGCCGGGTTGAGCATGCCTCCCGTTGCCGGTTGATGAATCCGCGCGTCCAACCAGTTAATGCGACGATTCGCGGGCGTCTCCGGGCTGCGGACCAAACTGCGCTGCAGGGCGGGATGTCTCCTGAGGAGACACCATCTAAAATCTTGGCGTGGCAAGCTAGCCCCCTTCGCTCGAGAGCTTCTGCTTTTTGGGCCCCTTCCGCTGAGCTTGCGCCAGGGGCTTCTTCTCCAGATGCGCGCTGTCGGCCTCCACCGCTGCGGCCTCAGCACGCGGGGACACCTCCTCTTCCTTCAGCACCTCGATTCGCGCTGAGAGCGCCTCGTTGCGCCTGCGTTCATCCTCAAACCGCTCTTGCATCAGGTAGGCACGGCTTTCTGCCGCCGCGATCGCTGCGGCGCTACGAGATGACGCGGCCTGCAATGTCTCGACCTGCCCCTGGGCACGATCGGCCCGATCACGAGACGCCGCCAGCGCGATTTCCATCTCACGCAGCCTCCCTTGAGCCTCCTTGAGCTCCTGCGCGGTTTTCTCGGCGCGAGCACGATGCTCAGCCTCCAACTTCTCCCGAGTGGCCAAAGTGCGCTTGAGCTCCGCGACCTGAGCGGCGGCCTCCTGCCGCAAGCGATCCGTCTGCTCCATCAGGGCTCGTCGCTCCCCATCACTTCGCTCGCGCTCAGCCGCAAGCTGCGCGGCACCCTCATCCTTCGTCTTCGCCAGAAGACGCGCCCCTTTTTCCAGCTCTTCCCTTAGCATCTTGTTCAACTGCTCCATGCCTGCCTCCAGTTCGCTGCATCGCGCAACGAACTGATCCCGAACTCTGCCGGAATCGGCTAGGCTGATCTGCAGTTGTCCAATCTGCTGCTCGAGACGCGCACGATCAGCGCAAGCTGCGTTGAGGTCTGCCTGCACGACCGTCAGCAGCGTGCTGACCGCGTCTTTTTCTGAACGGCTATCTTCGAGCTTCGCCTTGAGCACTCTGTATTCGCGTGCCGCCGCTTCGTACTTTTCAGCATGGTGTTCATCGTTATAGGCAACGGCCTCTTTCCAGCAGCGCTCGATGAACGGGCGGGCGATGTGATCGACGAAAAACTCAGGAGCAACGTAAGGACGCACGGCGCCGTCTATGCCGAGCCCGCGCTCACTCCTGTACTGCGCGATCAACCTCTGCACGACCGCGGCCCCCCCTTTGCGCCCCATTCGCTCATAGACGTTGGCGAAGGAAATCGACTCGCCTGCGGCGAGCGCGGCGTCGCACGCATCCACGACCTGTTCAAACTCGATACTTGTCTGGCGTGCCATGGCTTACACCTCGGGGCAAGAAGCGTTTATGCAGGAGAGCAGAGGCGGGGAGGGTGCGTCGCTGTAACGCATGCCTGCCCGCCTGAACGTGCAACTAAGTAAATCTATGGGACGGGCCACTGAACAGACGGCTTGTGCCCAAAAACTGTGCGTACTGCTCCTTGCCGACACATTTACGCGGCGTGGAGAAATGGCTGCACTGAACCGACACATTTCCTTCGCTCACCTAAAGGGGAGGGCGCATCTGCGCGAGCTCATTGCGCACAACCTCAGCATGCATCCAGTGCCGTGACGTGCTCACGTGCTCCTTGCGCACCCACTTGGCCACGGACACCCCGAAGTCGTCGTACGCAATCTCGCCGGAAAGACGCAGCACGACGCCTTCGTTCTTCGAAGTATCCATCCGTGCGACAAAGCGCTGGATCGCCGCTGGCGTGGCAGTCGTGAAAACGCCGGATAGCTCGGATATCTCGCCGACAGGTGCGATCCCAAGCTCGGCCAGGTATTCGACGGTCTCCACCCAGCTCAGCGCCACGTTGCGCGCATTCCACACCGAAAATCCCATGAAGTAGCTCGGCAACGCCTCATAGGCGATCGAGTGCCGCGCGTAGAGGTTCTCTCCGCAGATCCGCCAGCCCGCTGGAATCTCATGCGCGATCTGCGCATGAAATCGCGCCAGCCAGTCACGAGACGCGTGGTGACGACTGTCCAGTGAGCGAGCGTGGAAACCGTCGCGGTAGAGCGTCGTGTTTTCGCCATCCATCTTCCAGCTACAGACCACCTCGCGGCCGACGAAGGCCTCGAGCGTGCGCAGCACGCGATCGTCTTTCGTGACCCCGGGCGAGAAGGGCATGTGCGGTGTGCGTGGGTACTTGTGTCTCATGGCGTGGCTCCAGCCCCAACAGCCGCCGATCCGGCCGTCCGTAGCCCATTCTAGCCGGTATTGGGATACCGTTCATAACGTTATAACGCTTCATAACGTAATATTTACACCCTAGTTTCCCGATTATTCCTATAATCGGGAATGCTGGACGCCGAGCAGGGGATGGGTTACAACTCAGTGGAAAACATGGGCGCGCTCAATCCCTAGCCTGGCGCGGATGCGCTCAGGCGCGAGCGAACTCAAGCCCCAGTACAGTCGCGGCGCATCGGTGCGCAGTAACCGTGGAGACCTTGCGTGACGATCGAACGAGCCCAAACGGGCGCTTACCTTTCAGAAGACACAGCGACGCGCATGCGCCTTGCGATGGCACTTCCCTGTCGTGCTTACAGGCATCTGATCATCCATCGCAGTTTGATTCTAGACGACGTTCTCAAATCCTGCGAGGCAGCCGGCGAGAACGAAGTGCTGGGCGAGTCCGCCGCTGCAAAGCCGCCAGCAGCCGAAACCCTCAGGAGCAATCAAGCGCCTGCGACAGCAACGCCTTTGCCATTGAGCGCCGCGATTGACCTTTTTGTCGAGGACCTCCCAGACGGAGTGCGGCGATGACGACCGAAGTAGCCGTCGTCAAGGGGACCTTCCCAACGGCAGAAGGCCTTGGAATCGCCCTCCATGGCTGGCTGGATGGGTCGACCGGAACCAATCGTCAACGCGCCCCCGGCACCGTCCTGCAGATCGCCGCAGCCAACGACCTCGAGGCTATCGAAGCGTGGATTGACGCCCGCGCCGCGGGTAATGAGCACACCGTGCGCAGCTACCGTCGCGAGGCATACCGCCTCATGGCTTGGTCCGTGAGCTTTCAAGGCAAACCGATCTCGAGCATGACGACACAGGACGTCGCCGCATTCGAAAAATGGCTCAAGAATCCGACGGCGCACCCCGACTGGACAGCTCGAGGATGGACGCTTTTTCGTGGGCCCCTGTCACGCGCAAGCATCGGCCAAGCCAAACGCATCCTTCTTGGGCTCTTCCGGTGGCTATGCGAGAGCGGCTATTTGGCAGGCAACCCCTTTGCGATAAAGCGTAGCAAGGCGGATGCGAAGGCCAAACGGGTTTCAAACAAACGCTCTCTTTCCAGGTACATCAAGAACGACCTGTGGATGTGGTTTCAGTCCTACGTTGATGGCATGGCGCCCGATGACGCTGACCCGGTTGAACGGCTGAGGTTCGAGCGCAAACGCTTCATCGTCATCTTTCTTTACTGGACGGCATTGAGGAGGTTTGAACTAGCACAAGCGACGCTGGGCGACGTGTTCCAGGAAGAAGGGAATTGGATTCTAAGGGTTTGCGGAAAGGGGCATGCTGATGAGGAGATGCCTGATGAAGTCGTCCTCCTACCGCCCGCAATGGAGGCCCTGCGACGCTACCTTAGGGCAAGAGGCTTACCGGACGCCCCAGATCGGAACGACGAGGACGCCCCGCTCGTTGCTGCGTTGAATGGCCACCCGGTCACAGGCGACTACATCAATCGCTTACTGAAAGAGCTCTTCAAGGCAGCCGCTAAAGAGGCTGGCCAACACAACTCGAAATGGGAGGATGAAATCCAAGAAGTTACTGCGCACTGGATGCGCCACTCCTTTGCAACCCACTCTGTCGCGCTCGGCATCCCGCTGCAGGCTGTCGCTGACCAGCTTCGCCACACTACGCTTGAGACAACACGTGCAATCTACGCAAAACTTGAGCGGGAGCGGCGCAGAAAGGAGCTAAAGCGGCTGGTGAAGCACAACACACCAAAGCCCGCCAAGCCGCAATAAATCTTCTTGCCGAAGTTCCGAATCGGACTCGTTTTGCTGTGTCCTTGAAAACATTTAGTTCGCAGTCCTCGCTTTGGTAGTCTTCTTGTAGGACCTTCAGACACGCGATACTTCGAGATGCTATCAACATCCTCACCCGCCGCTGCCGTCGGACAGCCCGTACGAGTGCGAAAGGAACAAGAGATCCTTGGAAAACCCAAGTATCCCGGGCGCAGTGGCCGACTTCAGCGCCTGCATCCTTACACCATAGGTGTGCCTTTTAAGGAGCAGCTATGGTACGTGGAGCTAGACCCCACGTCTCGCGCGGCTGCACGGGTGGAAACCTTCTGGGGACATCAACTCGAGATCATCATCTCAGCCGAAACGGCAACGTCTGAGAAAAAGGCAGCAACGTGAATATGTTGAACCACGTCCTCGGGATCATCGTCATCCTCATGCCCATCTGGATTCTACTAAGTCATGTGGGCTCAACCGTTGGTCTACCTCTTAACTGGTTCCTGAACGCCTGGCTCATCATCGGTGCGATCGTGTGCTGGCTCTACAAGGTCAATATTCCAATCCCGAGCTCGAAGTCACTGGACCTCCCGGGGTTAGTCAAAGTTGTCTGGTGGGTTGCCTGGTGGCCGCGCTATTTCAACAGGGGAGCCAAGTGAACTCACTCGGAAAGGGAGAACTCCCCTTTGTTCTGATGCTTCTCACCGCGAGCCTATGGTTCTACTTCAATGGAGACCCCCTCAAGGGGCTTGCACCAGCCCTTTTGTTGGTGATCTTCACGGCCGGCCATCCCTATCTGGTCGGTGCGCTTTTGTGCACCATGGTGGCCTACCTGCCTGATTTTTATGGTCAGGCAACAATCGCGGTCGGCTCGCTGGCTGGCGGGTTTCTGCTGAGTGCACGGCGTCTGGCGAAGGCGCTACTTCTCTGAGGCTCGACATGTATGCGCCATCGTTGAGAAAGCTCACCACTGCCGCTGCGCTCGCACTGCCAATGTTTTCCTGGGGCCAAACGCAGGGCCTCACGCAGGCCATCGCCACGGCGGCTCATACGGGCTATGCCCTCGAGGTAGCGCACCAAGGCAAACGCTACGTCGTGGCGCCCGCGCAATCGGGACCATGCCCGACGGTCGGCGTAATTCACCCCAGCGGCAAGCACCACCGTGGCGGACCTCGGATCGATAACTACCGTGTCTGCGAGAACGCCTCGCCAGCGCTGCTGAATGAAGTCTCACCTGCACTTCCAGATGACGAAGCCTTCAAGCAGATCGCCTTCATGACGGTTCAGGCCGCCCTACGCTATGGGTCTCTGAGTCAAGGCTGGCACGATTACCGGATCGAAAGCCGTCGGCTCTCGGAGCCCAACGCGAGAGGTTGCGCTCAAGTCGAAACAACCATCTCGGCCGACCGCCTACTCGTCAGCTACGACGTCGGGCGCATCTGCCCCTGAGCGTGCAACTACAACCTCTCGGAGCCTTATCGCGCCAAGCGCCGCAATCATCCTGCACCGACTTTGCAAACAGGAGATTGCCAATGCCACCGACCTACCCTTCCCCTAACTGGATCTTCGTATTCGGGTCCAACCTCGCATCGCACCACGGCGCTGGAGCTGCACTCACGGCCGCTCGATTTTATGGGGCCAAACGCGGCGTCGCCGAAGGCCTCGAGGGCAAAAGCTACGCCTTACCCACCAAGGATGCACAGCTCAAAACGCTAAGCATCGCCCGGATCGCTGAGCACGCCGAACGATTCACCGCCTTCGCCCGCTCGCGCTCCGATCTACAGTTCCAGCTCACCCGCGTAGGTTGTGGTCTCGCCGGTTATACGGACGAACAGATCGCCCCCCTCTTCCGCAACGCCCCCGCCAACGTCCTGCAGCCCTGCCGCTGGGTCGAACCACGGCCCATTCGCATTATCATCGCTGGCGGGCGCGACTTTGCAGATCGACAGCGGCTCGAGGCCGCGGCCGACAAACTCACTGCAGCGCTCGACCGTCATCAAATCGAAATTGTCTCTGGCATGGCAAGGGGCGCGGACAAGCTGGGATGGGAATACGCAGGCCGCCGCGGGTTAAGTCGAACGCCCTTCCCTGCAGATTGGGGCAATCAGCCCCGTCACGTTGCCGGGTATCTGCGCAACGAGGTCATGGCCTGGTACAGCTCCCACTTGATTGCCTTCTGGGATGGCAAGTCCCGCGGCACTCAGCACATGGTTGAGCTCGCAAAGCGCGAGGGGCTCGACGTCAGGATCGTGAAGTATTGACATGAAAATCAACCCATGACGTGGCCTTTCTGTGGCGACCAATGCGAGGCGCCATTCCGATCCCCACAACCCCGCGCCGTCGGCCGGGGTTGTACTTTTTTCTCCGCGCCTGACGATTGAGATTGAGCCTGGTGCCACTTCCATATCGTTGCGCGTCACACCTACAAGGGGCAACGTCACTCGTCGGGGACTGCCCCGACACCCTACCCTTCTTTCTTACGGAGCTCCACCATGAACCCCTCTCAACCTTTCAGCAGCCCCGCAGATTTCGGCAGAACCATGCCTCTTCAAGGTCTCGTGATACCCAATCAGGCTATCAAGGAGCTCTGGGGCACCACTGAATGGGTTCTCGACACCACTGCGCTTAGTCAGCGATTTCTTGAAGAAGGTTTTACCGATGGCCTGGATATCGCGATTGTTGAGATCGAGGCACGAATTGCCTTTCTTAACGAACAATCGCGCTAACGATCGACGGCCTTTGGAGAACACCATGTCCACGATCGCATTCCTTGAGCAGCAGGCCGACGACGCGCGTTCATGTGAGGCCTGGAGCGCAAACGACTCCGACCAGGCCATGCGCGATGGCTGGAGTATTTTCAAAGCCAACCGCGACGCAAGTACCGAAGAATGGCTCGTTCATGGAAAACCCTACGGCCATCGGCCGTTCGAGTTGCAGCGCATTGATGCCATGCATCGGTTTCGCAGCGATGACGAAGCGCACGCACATGTATTCGATCAGGCGCATCGCGGCAATCCGCTCGCTCTTAAGGCACTGTGCTTCCTGCGACTTCATTCGCCGTTTGAATACGCAGCCATCGAAAGTCAAAGTTCGACACAAAAAGTTTAATTAGATGCCTCATCAAGAGAAGGCCCTCACATTTCTACTCAATCTGCGCCATGGCGTGGATTGACCATCACTCGGGGCGACGAACTTGACGTCGAAGACGGCATGAAAGGCGGGAGCATTAGGATTGACGCTTCTTACAGGCGCCTTTTCGAGAACCTGATGAGGCTTGTTTCTACACCTGAAGAGTGGGCAAAGTCCTAGCTAGCCTTTAACTCCCGAGCCAAGAAACTCGTCGGCCATTCATCCCGACTCGGCACGGAAAACTGGGACTGCAGCCAAAGCAATCGCATTCCCTTGCTTAGTGCGTTCTCAAATCAACCCCGCCCTGCCTAACCTTCGGTTAGCAGGGCTTTTCTTTTCGTTCCGCGCTACACCAGAGGCAGCACTCTCTGCCATCCCATGGAGACATCTGGACACCCAGAAACTCAAGCACATGCACAGAGGTTCCAACATAGGCGACTCACACTGGGTTATTGAGCATGCGGCCCAACCAAACCAGCCGCTTAGCGATGCGGCATGTTGCGAGCGGTAAGGGATCAACCCCTTCCCCGCAGCCCTCGCTCTGACCTACGGTATGGTCGAGGTGGCGTTCACCAAAACTGGAGGAGTCAATCAAGAACTCATCGGGATCGACGTCGAGAATGGCAAGCCAACCGGCACAAACGTGCTACTGGTCACCAATCTCGAGGAAGTGGCTCTGCTTTGCGCCCACGCGCTCGAGGACTGGACGATGGTGGCGCATGCATTCGAGGCATAGGCTGCCCCTGACGCTCTAGTGCCTGCACGGGCCCACCGAGACCAGTACGACATTGTTGCTATTATGCTCAATACTTCAGAATTCATCGCGGTGCGGCGAACTGCCTGATCAACGTTGCCACCACAACCATCGAGCGGGCGGAACTGATGATGCCTGACGAAGTGCAGGGTCGGCTCGGTCGCCCCTGGGATAGCGAACAATGGCCTCCTGAGCAAGGACAAAAGATGAAGGATCTCGAGTATCGGCATTTGATAGGCAAGGCTCGTGACGCTAAGCAAGGCGGTCGAGATTCATGGGCTGTGCAATCGACCGGCGAGAAGGTGGCGGTCGCCCTCATCCTCAACCGCGCAGACTGGCTGGCAAGCATCGACTACACCATACCCGAGGCTATTGAGCGTACAGGCCCCGAGTGGCTTGCCCTCATCCCTCGAATCGCACGTGAGTTGAGTGAAGAAAATGAGCACTAAGTGGTTCGAGCGCACGATCCAGTACCAACACACAGTCGGGCCCCTTGAATCCATTATGCTCTCGAAGTCGGGAAGGGTAGGACTTCTGACTCACACTCACAACACCGGACAAGAATGTCGCCACAGGTTAGCGTGTACCTGAAAGCCTTTCGCCTGGCCAGCCCATGGGAACGTGCCCACCACCCCTTCCCGAGGCTCTTGATTGGATAAGGCTCCAATGAGCCCTTGCAGGAAAACTGGAGTATGCGGCGCCCCTGAAACCTTGCTTTCAGCGATCGCCTGCGCACTTTACTGACGCGCCTTTCTCGACTTATCCACCGCTGCGATGCAGCCGTGGATAAGTCGCGGCTTGTCGCCTGGCTTCCGCCTTCGCTAAAAGCTCAGTTGTCAGCCAGGGCAATAATGCCTCCGGCGGGTCTGCGACGCTTTCCAAAGTAAAGTTCTTTTTAAAAGGCAACTGTATTGTCACTTTGTTTTGGTTCTGCAGTGCTTTTTGCGAGGATATGGCATATCCCTGCTCACGGAACCTCGCTATGTACACCTTGGCCCCTGCTGACCTTTTGACAATCACGAAGCCCGAAATGGCCTTCGGCACAATGCGCCTCTTGCCTCCATGGGAAGAGATCCCGGACGCATTCAAACGCGGCAACCAATACACTCGACTGGCAACCGCCATATTCTCCGGGTTGCCCCTTCCTGAAGGTGAATGCTATTTGCTACCCGGGTTTGAAGAAAGCGCTGCGGCACTCAATCAAGCCGTGCGTGCTCATTTGACTTCATACGGCCCAAAACACGAGCACAAGATTGCAGGCGTAGGGTATCTCATCTCCAAGGCCATGCGCTTCGAGGCGAGAGAATGAGCCTCGATGCACATGAACTGGCCATGCGGCTCGGCCATGCAGCCGCGAAAGAAGCGCCGTACACGGAAGACGGCTTGGCGGGCGTGATTAGCTATCAGCTCATGACGGAAGGCTACTCTGCAAAGGCGGCCGAAGCGCTTGCCGAGGGAGCCGCGCATACCGTTTTCGCAACGCTGACGATCCCCACCTTGCCGGCCTACGAGACGGAGGCGGCACTCTTCGGCTGGGCCTGCCGCGGGTCGAAGAACGGAGCTACCGTGGAGGCACAGCCGCCGACCGCAGCGCAGACCTCCATTGGCGAAACCTTTGCGCTCTTCTGAGCCTTAGTTTCAGACTAATCGCATTCTTTGAACCCACTGCCCCCAGGAGCACAACGTGAAACTCCATGTCCTTTTCGCCCAGCGCAAAGAGCGCTACCCCGGTCAGTACGGCCCCGAGGCGCTCACCTGCATCACAGAGTATGGTCAAGACGAGAATCCCGAATATCTCGCTTCTGAACAGGCAAGCGCCGAAGCATCCGATGAATTCACCTCGACAGCGGTTGTCACGCTCGAGTTCAGTGACAAAGAGTTGGAACGCCTTCTTAGTCCGACGCCCCCGGTGTTGAGAGCGTCCATCATCTCCAGCGACTGACGCTGAGCTCTCGAGAAGTGGCTACCGTCAGCACCGCGCAATCCCGGATCCTTGCACAACTGCACGCGGTGGGACGCCTGAACCTAGACAGCAAATCAACGCACCTCTGGCGCTCATTTCCGTCGCCTTGCCGTTGCTGTCAAGGGCGGGCGAAGCCCAGCGCAGCGAACCCATGACAGCAACCGCAAGGCCCAAAGCCACAAGGGCATGGGGCTGGCAGCAAGCTCTTGTGGCCAGCCCCCGAGCCCGTCCGGCGGCGAGGACAACCCTTTTTCGAATGGAATACGCTACGAGCGGCACCGCCATCGAGTGCGACGTCATTTCGGCCAACGCCTCGTCCGTCGTTTCTTGGATCATCTGCCCACGCGGAGCAACGTCCGCCGAACGGTCCCACACCGGTCTCGGCACTCCCGGGGCTTCAACCTCGAGATCAGGGCGGCCCTTCGCGAATGGACATGTTGCGAGAACGCACGAAAGCTTCGCCGATAATCCGCGCCTTCTGGGATACCCTATGCTGAGTTGCGCCCCCGACTTCCTGCACCAATTTTCTGGTGGCAACAGGGATTTGATGCCGGGCAAGAAGTAACAGCAGCGCGGGTTAATTTAGGGTAACACTAGGGCGATGGCATCCAGATCATTTCATTTTTTAAATGCAATTTGATAGGGTGGGCCTACCTTCCACAGCATCCCTGCACAACCATGACTGCCCCACTCTGGCGCAAACCCAACGGCGACCCGATCGCCTGTGTCGAAAAGCTCAAAGTCCTCCGCGAGAACCTGGACGAACTGCAGCAATTGGTCAAGGACGCACTGGAAGACGCACTCCTGATGGGCTGCTCGGAGGCATGCGTGCGCGAAGCATTTCACAAAGCGGTTGATGCGACCCGGTCGGACTTTCCCGAGCAGCGGGCCTAACCTGGTGAGTGCCCCGAAACCCTATCGCCCCTGGCTTGCACTGCGCCTCCGAGGCCTCGTGCTGATTGCAACAGGCGGGGCACTCCTCTCTGCGTCCATCTACGCTCGATCGGGCTGGGCAATGGCCTGGGTAGCCGGGGGTCTTGCGTCCTGCCTTATCGGCCTTGCAGCGCTCAAGCGAGCGAAAGCACGCGCACACGGCCAGCTTGTCGAAGCCAAGCACGCTCCTCTTGCGGCCAGACAGCTTGAGGAAGCCGGGTTCTCGACAGAGCGCAATGTGAAAGTCGGTCGTGGCGACGTCGACATTGTGGTCAGAAATTTCGGGCACATCGCAGCTGTGGAGGTGAAGTCCTTCGGGTATTGGCGATCGCGTTTCAGGGACCGCAGCCGGGAGCGGAAGGCACGCGATCAGGCCCTGAAACAGAAGGAACGCCTCCAGGCTCAGGCTGCCGTTCTCTGGCTGCCCAATGCCCAACACACTTGGTTGAGCCGGCTGCTCGACTTCTGTTTTCCTGAGCGGCGTATAACAGTAGTACGCGGGCCGGCGAAGCGCCTTGTCACGCACTTAAAATCGCTGATGGAACCGTAGCTGCGTTTGTTTCTGTCGTGAAGCCCGCTTTGATAGGCTGTCTGAAAGAACAGATCAAAGCACACGATGAACACGCCAAGATTCGAGCGCCGACCGCTCCCCTCGCCCGAAACTGCTCGACTTCCCCTCAAGGCCCGACTTCTCACCTCCCGAGGCGAATCGGCAGAGGAGAACCTATCGATTTCGCAACTGCCACCGCCTGACGGCATGCTGGGGCTCGCGGCGGCAGCGCTATGCATTGCGCAAACGATCGAGAACGGAGAACGGATCTGCGTCGTCGCGGACTACGACGCCGACGGCGCAACCGCCTGCGCCGTGGCGCTGCGCGGCCTTCGCCTTTTCGGGGCGAAGGTGATCTACGCGGTCCCGAACCGCTTCACCGAGGGGTATGGGCTGAGCCCGTCGCTCTTCGAGCGGGTAAAACTGCTGCGCCCGGGGCTCCTGCTCACGGTCGACAACGGCATTGCCTCCCATGATGGCATTGCCGCGGCAAATGCGGCGGGCGTGCCCGTGATCGTGACCGACCACCACCTGCCGGGTGAGACGCTGCCGCCGGCCGCGGCGATCGTCAATCCGAACCAGCCAGGCTGCACATTCCTGAGCAAGAACCTGGCAGGCGTCGGCGTCATGTTCTACGTGCTTGCAGGCCTGCGCCGCCTATACCGCGAGCGCAAAGATCCACGCGGAGAAGTCTCCCTAGCGTCGCTCATTGATCTGGTTGCAGCGGGGACGGTCGCAGATCTCGTGCCACTGGATCGTACCAACCGGATCATCGTTCAGGCCGGTCTCGAGCGCATCCGGGCGGGACGTGCCTGTGCTGGTCTTCTGAAGATATTCGAGACTGCGGACCGCGACCCCAAAAAGGCGACCGCATCCGACCTCGCGTTCTGCGTCGGCCCAAGAATCAATGCCGCTGGCCGTCTCGAGGATGCAGCGGTAGGTATCGCCTGTCTCTGCACGGATGACGATGACGAGGCGATGCGTCTGGCGAAGTCTCTTCACGAGACGAACCGGAGCAGAAAGGAGGTTCAGGCCTCGGTGGAGAAGGAAGCAGACGCGATCGCGGAGACGGTCACTGCCGGCGACACCTACAGCCTCGTGGTAGCTGACCCCGGGTGGCACGAGGGCGTTGTGGGGATCGTGGCAGGGCGGCTGAAAGAGAAATATCGCAGGCCCTCCGTGGTGTTCACGGCAACTGAGGATGAATGCCTGAAGGGTTCGTGCCGATCGATCGCCGGACTTCACATTCGCGACGCGCTTGCTGCGGTGGATCGCGAGCTTCCAGGAGCCGTCGTGCGCTTTGGCGGGCATGCCATGGCAGCGGGCCTGATCCTGCGTGCTGGCCACCTGGACGCATTCAAGGACGCCTTCGAGTGCTATTGCAGGCTCGTGTTGCGCCCTGAGGACCTCGAAGAGGTGATCGTCCATGATGGCCCGCTGACGTCTAACGACCTGAATCTCGACGATGCCTCATGGATGTCAAAGGCGGTTTGGGGCCAAGGGTTTCCTCCACCGACCTTTCTAACTGAAGGCACGGTCAAGGGGATCCGACTCCTGAAAGAGAAGCACACAAAACTAACCCTCGAGCTCGACGGCAGGCTAGTCGACGCCATCCTCTTCAACAACGTCCTCCCGGAATACGAGAAGGTCATGGTGCACGGCCGCCTGGAGGTCAATGAATGGAATGACCGGCGCTCTCTTCAGATCATCGCAACCCATGTTTTCGAGTCGCCAGCCGCACATTTGGCTGCTTGAGGGCCCTCCTGGAACAAAGCTCCGTCTTCATGACCAACGACCCCTTCGCACTTGGCGCTTTCGTCATGCTGCATCCACGTAACCAAGCCCGCAGCGTCAGAACGGAGGACGTCGGCCGCATCGGGAAGTTGGTAGCCCGGGACTCGCAAGCAGCAGTTGTTCAGATCTTTCAGGACGACCTTATTGGTCTTTCCCTTGCGTGCAGAATCCCGATCGAACACTGCGCCCCCATACCCGCGTTCCTTGTGGAGCCCTACGAATCTCGGGCCGGCAAACAAGGCTGGAAAGTCACAGAGACCGGGCTGAGCCTTTTCAAGAAGCTTGGGTGGCTTCACACGGACGCTACCGTAGGACAAGCCGCAAACGAACGCATTTTCCCCCGATGAAGCCGCGTGCTTTGCATTGCGACGCACTCGATTTCAGATTGTCCATTCAGCACACCCTTGATGAGGAGTTCTTTTGATGCCTACCCTTGCTTTGATTCTTGCCGCGACAATCACGGCCACGGCCACGGCGTACGCCCAATCGCCAAGCTCGTCGGGAGCGCCGGATGATGAACCGGGCCGCCTCGCTCCCTTTGCCGCATCGATCCAGTTTCTCGAGCGCCTGGGCTGCCAGCAGCGTGCTGCACAGGCTGGATCGGCAGCCTCCGATTGCGAAGCAGCACAAACAGATCTCGAGGATGCAGCGAGGCGGGCAAACGGAGTTGTCGACGAGCGTGTAGCCAAGCGAATCCAAGAAGACCAGGGACGTGGGACAATCCGCTGGACCCGCTCGAATCAATGAGCGTCTAGCCCTTCCTTAGCACCCAATCGAGAACAGCCGTCGGCAAGACTCGCTTCAGGAACGGAAACACCTTTGCGGGGGTTGTCACCCGGTACCGTGCAGCAGGCCGACCTGTCTCGAGTGCCTTAAGGATGACCCCAAAGCAGGCGTCATCGGGGAGTGCGAATCGGTTCGCTGAGCGCGGCGCCGCAAGCCCTGCCTGCGAAATTGCACTGACTTGACCACCGAATTGCATTCCAGCTTACCAGGCAATTGCATTCGTATTGACCACCCGATTGCATGCGGCTTGACCAATACACGCCGTAGTGACGACCGGCCGAAGTTGACCGAAAGCTGCCGGTCGCGACAGGCAGCAACCGGCCAATAAGTGCCGCACAAATCCCGGCGGGTGCAGATTTCCGGGCGGTTTGCGCCAGATCAGTTGGAGACGCTTTTCAAGCCCCGGGATGGGAAGAGCTACCAGCGCGCCACTGCGAACTTCGTCTTGTACTGCGGAAGCCATCACCAACGACACGCCGAGTCCCGCCCTGACTGCTTGTTTGACTGCCTCGGTGCTGCCTAGCTGCATACCGCTGCGAGGCACGCCCAGCTCGCCAAAGTATTCGGTCAGAAGCCGTCCGGTACCGCTACCCGGTTCACCTCCCAGCATCGGCAGGTCCACCAGACGATCGCGTTCTATGCACCCTGCTTCAGCCAGCGGATGGTCGGGGCTGACGATAAGTACCAGCGGCTCGACCCGCCAGAGGCGGTGTTCGAAGTCGGGGTGAGGTAGCCACCATTCCATGATCGCGGCGTCGAGCTGGCCCGCCAGTAGCTGGTCGGCCACATCCGGGTTGGCGGCGATGCGCAGATCCACCTCGCCCCTCTCATTTGCGGTCGTCAGATAGCTGCGCACGAATGGCTGGAGAAGGTAGGTGCCGATGTTGGAGCTGGCCCCGACGCGCTCACTATTTCCATGCAGGGCTTCTAGCGCCCGGGCGTGCATGTCGAGCAAGGCGGTCGCATGCGGCATGAAGGCCAGCGCACGTGTGGTAGGCTGGCAGCCTCTACGACTGCGCTGCACCAGCGTTACGCCGACCTGCTCTTCAAGCTTCTGCAAGTGCTGCGACACCGTCGGCTGGGCCAGCCCCAACGCCCTCGCCGCGCTCTGAAAACTGCCTGTTTGAACGATCGCTACCAGGCTCTTCAGCCAGACCGGATTCAACATGCGGCAGGCTCGGCCTGGGGCAGACGGTTCGCAGCGTTGATTGGGCGCGCACCTGCCAACGCCTGGATGATGCTCTGCGCTGCACAACGTTCAATCTCCAGGCGCACCGCGCGCACTGCCGACCCTATGTGCGGAGTGAAGAGCGTATTCGGATGCGCGAGCAGCGCAGGATCGATCAGCCGCGGCCGGTCCGCGCGAGCCCAGTCTTCCATTTCGAATACATCCGCCGCATACCCGCCGAGCTGGCCTCGCTCAAGCGCCGCGAGCACGGCGGCTTCATCCACTACCGAACCACGACAGGGGTTTACAAGCAGAGCGCCCGGCCGTACGAGGGCAAGCAGCTCGGCGTTGACCAGATGCTCAGTATCGGCATTCAAGGGAAGCGCCAGCAGGATGAAGTCCGAGCTGGCGAAGAGTTCGCTGCACGCCACCTGGCGCAGGCCGAGCCGTTGCTCGGTTTGTGTATCCAGAGCCTTCGCCTCGTGGTACTGCAGGGTCGCGCCCCATCCCTGCAAGCGCTCAGCCATGGCCTGTCCGATGGCGCCCATGCCAAGGATGCCGACCGTCGCGTTATCCAGCCCCGTGCCGTAGAACTGTGGTTGCCAGCCCTGGAACTCGCCAGAGCGGACGAACGCATCTGCTGCGCGCAGATGCCGCCCCAGCCCCACCGCCAGTCCGATCGCCAGCTCGGCAGTCGGGACCGTCAACAGATCAGGCACGAAGGTCAACCAGACCCCGCGGGCAGTACAGGCGTCCACATCGAAATTGTCGAAGCCCTTGAGCGCGCAGCCGACCACACGCAGCTCGGGGCAGGCTTGGAGAAATTCTGCATCGACCCGATCGGGCATGAACGCCATCATCGCCTGAGCATCGCGGCAGCGGCGCAGAATTTCCTCGCGCGTCAGCGTGCTGTCGCTCTGGTTGGTCATCAGCTCGCAATGTGGCGCCAGCAGTTGCAGGATCTCATCGTGTACTCGGTGAGTTATAACGAGTTTCGGCAGCATGGTTTGTCCTATTTGAAACGTTTGCGCAGCACGCCACTGAAGGCGTCTACTAGCGTGACCATGGCCAGGATGACCAGCAGGATTGCTGCAACCTCCTGGTACTGCATGATGCGCAGCGAGCCCATGAGTTCGAAGCCGATACCGCCGGCGCCAACCATGCCCATCACGGTGGAGGCGCGAAAGTTGTATTCCCAGCGGTAGATCGCCACGTCGGCGAACTGCGGAGTCACCTGTGGCAAAACCGCGTGCAGCAGCACTTGCATCGGCGTAGCCCCCGCCGCCCGAGCGGCTTCCACCGGCGCTTCGTCGACGTGCTCGATGGCCTCGGCGAAGAACTTGCCGACCATGCCGATCGAATGCAGACCCAGGGCAAGCACGCCCGGCAAGGCGCCGAACCCTACGGCTGCAACGAAGATGATGCCCATGATCAGCTCCGGCACCGACCGCAGGGCATTGAGCAGCACCCGGGCAACACCGAACACAAGGGGGTGCGGCGCCGTATTGCGCGCTGCAACGAAGGCCACCACCAGCGAGAACACCACTGCGATGGCCGTGCCGGCGATGCTCATCGCCAGCGTGTCGATCAACGGGCGAATCCAGCTTCGATAGCCCGAAAAGTCTGGCGGCATGGCCTCGCCTGCCAGGGTCGCGATGGAGGGCAGCCCGTTCAGCAGCGTGGTGGCATCGAGCAGCCCCACGTACCAGCAGGCCAACAGCACCACTCCGAGTACAATTGCCACCTGCCCCAGCTGGCGCCACCAACCGAGGCCGAAGCCTCGAAGGATGTGCTCGCGTTGCTCTGCAGGCAGCGCCTGCACGTCATGATGAGTAGACATATCGGTGCTCACATCGTGGCGAAGTCGAGGCCGAGCAGCGATCCCATGTTGCGAATCACATCGTAGTCGGCGTCGGTGATTGGCGCGAAGGCCTCGGCTTTGAAGTTGCGCAGCACTTCGGGATCGTCGATACCGACGAATACATCCCGCACCTTGGTTTTCAGCTCGGGGCTCAGGTTCGAGCGCATCGCCCAGGGGTATTGGGGATATTCGCCGCTGTAACCAAGTACTTTCACCTTGCTCGGATCGATTAGGCCACGTTCGGCTACTTGATTGAAAATTACCTCCGACAGCCCACCCGCATCGGCGTTTCCGTTCGCCACGTTGACGGCAACGGCGTCATGCGTGCCCACAAAATGTTGTTCGTAGTCCTGCCCACCCGTCAGCTCGGCCGTCTCAAGAAGCACGGTTTTGGGAATCAGATGGCTGGACGTCGATGCCCGGTCACCATAGGCCATCTTCTTGCCCTTAAGGTCGGCATACTCATTCACGCCTGACGCCACATTGGCGATAATCACTGAGCGATAGGTCGGCTTGCCGTCGATGACCATGGCAGCGAAGGGCTCGATGTCGCTTTTGCTTTTGGCCATGACGTAGGACAGCGGACCGAAATACGCCAGGTCGATACGGCCAAAGCGCATCGCCTCAATCATCGAGGAATAGTCGGTGGTTACGATCAGCTGCACCTTCTTGTCCAGATGCTCTTCCAGATAATCCTTCAGCGGCTGGTTTCGCTTGATCAACTCCGAGGCGTTTTCGTCCGGCAGCAGCGCAACCTTTAGCACATCCGGATCGGCATCGGCCGCTACGGCGGACAGACTTGAAACAGCGGACAGCAAACAGGTCAATAAGAGAGCGGATAAGCGTTTCATCGGGACATCTCCAGTGAAGGTGCGAGCATGACAGGGGTTTCAGCCGGAGCAGTTGCTGGCTGAGTCGTAGAGCGGCCTGCATAGATGCGCTCAAGCTGCGCATCGGTGAGTTCCGAGGGCGCGGCATCGAAAACGATCTGAGAATCGGCCAGCCCGACGACGCGATCGGCGAAGCGGCGGGCATATTCGAGTTGATGCAGCGAAACGATGGCGGTGATGCCGTCTTCCTTGCAGATGTCGCGCAGCAGTCCGAGAACACGGACCGAAGTGGCCGGGTCGAGACTGGCTACCGGCTCATCGGCAAGAATGATCGCGGGCTGTTGCGCTAGCGCACGCGCGATGCCTACCCGCTGCTGCTGGCCACCGGACAGTTTGTCCACCCGGCTTAGCGCCTTGTCTGCCAGACCGACCCGAGCGAGGCAACTGAGCGCAATCTCCTGATCGGCACGCGGCAGAGGAAACAGCGAGCGGAGCGTGTTGTGAAAGGCCAGCCGACCGGTAAGCACATTAGCCAGTGCGCTTTGACGTTCGATTAGCTGGTGGTGCTGAAAGATCATGGCGGTACGCCGACGATGCTGACGCAAGGCCGAGCCGCTGCCGAGCTCACCGAGCTCGCTGGTGACACTGCCGCGAGTGGGCGTGACGAGTCGATTGAGGCTACGGAGCAAGGTCGACTTGCCTGCGCCCGAGAGACCAAGCAGCACGGTGAACTCACCACGCCGAAATGCAATCGAGGTATCGCGTAGGGCTGTCACGCCGCCTGGGTAGACGACGCTCAACCGGTCGACCCGCAGCACGGCGTCCTGTATCGGATGGGGCGTCATTTGATCACCTTTCGCAATATTGCTGGCCGCACAATTGCGGTTCGCGATGCAAAGGGTAGAAATTCCTTGTTAACGCACTGCTTCTAAATGATGACATTTCGATGAATGCTTCGAATCTGCCGTAGCGGGGCGGCAAGCGAAGCCGTGGAAGAACGGGCGCAACGTAGCGTCTTTCTTCACGCGGGATACAGGAGGCTTTGATTGATACTGCTGCGGATTCGCTACAGTAACGTTGGGCCAGAACGTAATGCCATCCAAGCAAGAGAGCGCACACTAGCGGACTATAGGAGACATTCTACTCTTGCCCGTCGATTGACCCAGGCCGTTATGTGGCTGGTCGAAACCTTCAGGTGCCGCCCAACTAGATGTCTGTTGTCGCGCCCAGCTTAATGCTAGCGCAAGCCGCTTATTCTTCTAGCAACGCCGCGCTAGTCTTGAATGATGTTTCCTCAGTAGACTGATCATGCGCGGTATCTGCTTCGATGCCTTGAAGAGAACGCCTTCGGCTAAATGTCATATGACCAGCGCTTTTTACACTTCGGTTATTACTCCTTTTTTCAGCGAGATTGGGAGGGAAGGATGATTGCATATACAATGGTCGGAACGACCGATCTGAACCGTTCAGCGCGTTTCTACGAACCTATATTCTCAGCAATGGGGTTGGAAATTTCGTGGAGGGACGAGCGATCGGTTGCTTGGGGAGTTCCGGGCAACCGGACCCCCACCTTTCACGCTTGTCTTCCTTATAACCAAGAGGAAGCACGCCCCGGCAATGGAACCATGACGGCGTTACTCACGGAGAGCCCAGCGCTAATAGGGCGACTCTTTGAACTCGCGCTTGAGAACGGAGGTACTGACGAAGGCTCTCCTGGCCCCAGACCTGAGTACGGAACGGGATTCTACGCAGCCTATGTTCGTGATCCTGACGGCAACAAGTTGGCCTTTGTCTATTTCGACGATAACCAGTGTGGCGGTTAGCGTTACCACTAAGTCTTGGTCGCCTCTATATAGATGAATCATTTATATGAACAAGCGACCAAACAAACATGTATTAGCTACTCAAGATAGCAATCCGATATATCCTGCACTTAGTGACCAAATCGTCTTAGCTCCTTTTGACCCCTTCGGCGATATTCGCTGGCATGCTCCGGCTGGCGTCACCCCGATAAATCTCATGCCGTTTCTGGTTCGGGGTCGACTCGGAACGCTTCGTTAGCTGAACGATGCCACTTGATACGCTACCGGCCAGCACGAGGAGTTACAGTACTAGACGACCGCTTTCGGCCAGAAGCAGTCAGTCAATGCGTTACAGTGATTTTTTGCAGCTCTTTATAGAGCCGTTAGCTGCCGCCACCAATAATCCATAGGCCTGCCAGTCGTCAGAGAGTCTTATTCTCGATCAGGCGATTTCCCCGTGGATGACCAGTAGCTCACTGGTGATGGAGCCAGAGTCCTGTCTTCGAATGCAGGACTCCTGGCTTTGCTCACTCAGCGCCGATCCCGGCCATCGGTTCAGTT
>ERZ795041.139-NODE-139-length-28398-cov-4.390008_pt1 | contig 28398 bp, 23 predicted proteins | sample MGYA00375125_ERZ795041 | MGnify/ENA primary metagenome ERZ795041 (study PRJEB30170, sample SAMN03074214) | activated sludge metagenome | biome: Common Effluent Treatment Plant; feature: Wastewater; material: Activated sludge; isolation source: activated biomass in...
CCCTGGCCCACCGTCCTCCCGGCCTATGCCGTCGTCTTCTGCACGATCGTCTCGGGGCTTGGGTCCCTCGCCTTCATCCGCCCCCACGCCGGGCTCTCGCGCTCCCACCGGATCCAATCCGCCCTCGGCTCGCTCCTCTACATCCCCCTCGCCCTCACGCTGTACCACATCCTCATCGACATCGACCTCCACGCCCCGCGCCCCTACAGCCTCGACGCGGGCGACGTCTCCACGCGGACCATCTTCCGACTCATCGCCTCGGGCCTCCTCATCGCGATCATCATCTGCGTCCGCCGCGGCGCCCGCGTTCTCCAGGCCCGACTCCTCCTCATGCGCGTCGGGGCCCTCGGCCGCCAGACCCTCCTCGCCATGATCGGCGTCGTCCTCCTCTGGACGATCGGCGACGCCCTCGTGCTCTACGCCGACCACGCCAATCCGGGCGTCGAGTCGCTCCCCCGCAACATCGGCCGCGGGCTCATCCTCGTCGGCTCGCTCCTCTTCACCCTCGGGCTCTTCGGCGTTGTCCTCGATGCGTGGCGCGTCCGCGGCGTCGTCCTCCAGCCCGCCATCGACCTCGCCGAAATGCTCATCCACCGATCCAACAGAAACGCCGGCCCATCCGAGACGCCGTCACCCGATCGGCCCCGCGCCTGATCGGTCCGCCGCGACGCCTCTCTACAATCGCCCATGCCAACCCCAACCCAACCCGCCTCGCCCCTCTTCACAGGCCAAGCGCCCTCCACCCAGCGCTTCATCGCCGACCTCAAGCCCTCCCAACGGGTCAACGGCCTCTTCTCCATCGCCAACGCCCAACTCGGACGCACCAAGACCGACAAGCCCTACCTCCGATGCATCCTGGGCGACAAGACCGGCGACATCACCGCACGCATGTGGTCCATCGACGAGGCCACCTTCCGCCGCCTCCCCGTCGACGGCTTCGTCAGCGTCGAGGGCGAGACCCAAGCCTACCAGGGCGAACTCCAACTCATCATCCACCAGATCGATCCCGCCGAGCCCACGCCCGAGCAGATGCGCGAACTCCTCCCGACGACCAAGCGCGACATCCCCCAGATGTTCGCCGAAGTCTCGCGACTCCTCGGCACCCTCGAGCACCCCGCCGCCAAGGCCCTCGCCAAGGCGTATCTCGACGACGAGTTCCTCATGCGCGAGTTCAAGCAGGCCCCCGCCGCCAAGAGCATGCACCACGCCTATCTCGGCGGCCTGCTCGAGCACACGCTCACTCTGCTCGACCTCGCCAACCGCGTCTGCCCCCTCTATCCCAAGATCAACCGCGACATCGTCCTCCTCGGCCTCTTCCTCCACGACCTCGGCAAGACCCGCGAGCTCGTCTTCGACCGCGCCTTCTCCTACTCCGACCGCGGCGAACTCATCGGGCACATCGTCGAGGGCGCCATCATCCTCCACGACAAGGCACAGGTCGTCATGAAGGAGCAGGGCCTCCGGCTCCCACCGGGACTGTTGACCGTCCTCCAGCACATCATCATCTCGCACCACGGCGAGCCCGAGTTCGGAGCCGCCAAGAACCCCGCGACCCCCGAGGCCATCCTCGTCACCATCCTCGACAACCTCGCCGCCAAGACGACCATGGCCCTCGCCGCCGCCCGTCCCGATCACGCCCAGGAACTCAACGGCAACTTCACCGAGAAGCAGTGGGCCCTCTCCACCAAACTCTACAGGCCCGACCCGTTGCAGAAATGAGCGGATCGTCGCTCCCCAATTTCACGCCACGCACAACCGCGACGCCTCGCGCACGCACGTGAACACGAACTCCGTGTTCGTCACGTGCGAAACCTTCCCGACTCGCTCGCCCCGTTGGTTGTGGATCCCGATCTTCGCCCCCACGTACCGCTTCGAGGGCACCGCCACCGTACGGACCACGCCACCACCACGCTTCCCCGCCCACTCGCGAAGCATCCCCTCCATGTCCTCGCGCGACACAAAACCCTCGTCGCTGAACGACACCACCAGCGCCCGCGCGTCGATCGCCCGGATCACCTCACGGAGCGCCCCCAACGCCCGTGGCCTGCTGTTGAACACGCTCCGCCTCGACACGCAATCCGCGCGCTTGCACGCCACCCCATACACCTCGGGCTTGTCCCACACCACCAGGCTCTCCCACACGTGGTAGTTCCCCAGATACGAGTGCTGGTTGTACGGCGGATCGAGATATGCCACGTCCGCGCCGAGCACCCGCGCCGCGTCGATCGCCTCCATCTTGTGCGCCTCGCCCTTTCCTCCCGTGGCCCGTGGCAGCACCTCCGGCACCCGCAACTCCAGCCGGTTCGCCGCTCGTGCCGCATACCGCTTGAGATACGCCATCTGCACGCCCGTCGTCGAATCGACCCGATCCGCCGCCTCCATCAGCGAGACCAGCATCACCGCCTCGAGCTCGGGCTCCAGCCCCTTTCTCGCGATCGCCTCACGGATCGCATCGATCCTCTCCCCATTCCTGGGCGAGAAGTACCTCGATCGCTCGCAGAACGTCTCCGTGACATACCCGCCGCCCCCGATCGGCACGTCCATCGCGTTGAACTCGCGCACCAGCAATCGCGCGTCCTCCAGCACGTCCTCCGCGTCCGCTTGCACATAGCACCTTGCCAGCGTGTGCGCATACGCGTTGTGGTCGTTCGACACCACGCGATATCCCTCACGCTTGAGGGCATGCCCCACGCGTGACGTCCCCGAGAAGAGGTCAAGCACCGTCAGCCCGACGCCCGCACGCCGCGAACCCAACCCACGCGCACGCCCGCCTCCCAACTCCAGGATCGCGCCACGCACGCCCTCGAGAATCGTCGGAATCAGAAGCCGCTTCGAGCCGAGGTACTTGATCATGAGGTCGGCACACCCTTCGCCGGTCCCATCTATCGGACGCGATCGCCCCACACACCCAAATCTCGCGCTCGCCCGTCCCCATTCCCTACGATTCCACGTGACCGATTCGCCCCACGACAACCCCACCGACCCCTTCGACGACGATCACGATCACGACGCCGGAGACTTTGGCGAGCCTTCGAACCCCGCCGAGCACTCCATCCAGGTCAACTTCGGTCGGCCCATGCCCCTCTTCCCTCTGGACCAGGTCGCCCTACTCCCCCAGCAGGTCCTCCCCATGCACATCTTCGAGCCACGCTACCGCCAGATGGTCGAGAACGTCCTCGACACCAACGGCCAGTTCGCCCTCGCCACCTTCGAGGGCAACGACTGGAAGGACCAGTACCACGCCCTCCCGCCCATCAAGCCCGCCGTCTGCATCGCCCACATCGTCCAGCACGAGAAACTCCCCGACGGGCGATACAACATCATCGTCCAGGGCATCTGCCGCGCCCGCATCCTCCGTGAACTCCCCGTCCGCGACCGTCGAGAGCCGGACGAACCAGGCTACGGCGAGCCCGGCGTCCTGTACCGCGAAGCGATCCTCGAGCCCGTCGGCATCGAGCCGCCCCTGAACCAGGACGAGCACCAGGACCTCGCGGAGATCCGCTCCAAACTCGACGACCTGCTCTCCTCGGGCCCCCTCGTGCGCATGAACATCGCGGGCTCGCTCCTCGACTACGTCCGCAACGGCGAGATTCCCATGACCGCCGTCCTGGAACTCGTCGCCTTCAGCCTTGTCCAGCCGCAGACCCTGCGCTACCGCCTCCTCGAAGAGCCGGCCGCCCTCGAGCGCGCAAATCTCATCCTCCACGAACTCGACCACCTCTCCCGATTGATCACCAAGGCGCAGACCCAGCACGACGCCGTCGCCGGCGCCAAACTCCCCAAAGGCTGCACTTGGAACTGATCCCACGTCCACTCATCATGCCGCCCCTGCCGTCATCATTTATGCAAGATCGCCTCGTCGAAATGAAATAGGCCGCCCCACGCGGGACGGCCTCGCTCAATCACAACTCACATCCAACTCAGCACATCGACTTCAGGCTCTCCGCCTTGTCCGTCCGCTCCCAGGTGAACAGGTCTCCCGTCGCCTGCCGCCCGAAGTGCCCGTGCCTCGCCGTCGGCCGATAGATCGGCTTGCGCAACTGCAGCGTCTCGATGATCCCGCGAGGCGTCAGCTTGAAGACCTCGCGGATCGCCTTGCTCATCTTCGCCGGGTCCGCCTTCTCCGACCCGAAGCACTCGACATACACGCTCGTCGGCTCGGCGACGCCAATCGCGTACGACAACTGGATCTCGCATTCGTCGGCAAGCCCCGCCGCCACGATGTTCTTCGCGATGTACCGAGCCATGTACGCCGCCGAGCGATCGACCTTGGTCGGGTCCTTCCCGCTAAACGCCCCGCCACCGTGGCGTCCGTAGCCGCCGTACGTGTCCACGATGATCTTCCGTCCCGTCAGGCCGCAGTCACCGTGGGGACCGCCGATCTCGAATCGGCCCGTCGGGTTCACGTGCACCGTGATCCCCGGGTTCCACCAGTCCTTCAGCACGGGCTTCAGAATCTCGTTCTCCACGGCCTTCTTCAGCGCATCCTGACGCTCGTTCCACGTCTTGTCGTGCTGCGTCGAGAGGACCACCGTGTCCACGCGGACCGGCTTGCTCCCGTCCATCTCGACCGTCACCTGGCTCTTCGCGTCAGGCCTCAGCCCCGGGATGATCCCCTGCTGACGCACCGACGCCTGCTGCTCCACCAATCGATGGGCGAGTTGAATCGGCAACGGCATCAACTCGGGAGTCTGCTTGCACGCGAACCCGAACATCATCCCCTGGTCCCCCGCCCCCTCACGGTCCACACCCATCGCGATGTCCGGGCTCTGACGCTTGATGCTGCTCAAGACCGCGCACGACTCATAGTCGAACGCCATGTCGCCGCTCGTGTACCCGATCGCCTTGATCGTCTCGCGGACGATGTCGGGAATCTCGACGTACGCCTTCGTCGTCACCTCGCCCGCCACGACCACCATGCCCGTCGAGCACATCGTCTCGCACGCCACGCGTGAGTACGGGTCCTGCTCCAGCATCGCGTCCAGGATCGCGTCCGAGATCTGGTCCGCGACCTTGTCCGGGTGCCCCATCGACACCGATTCCGACGTGAACAAACGAGTGCGCGACATTCCCACACCTCTCTTCGTGCTGTGCCAGATCACCCATGAAAACGCCCACGACAACCCGCGGACGATTGGGCACAAGTGTAGAAACTCCATCACCACCCTGCCATCCACAAATCCACACCCCGCGACAGCCCCACTACCCTCCCATCATGCCCTCGCCCTCCACCCGACCCGCCGCCAAACGTCCCAGAAAGTCCGCGCCCCAAGCGTCCAACGCTCTCACCTACGCCGCCGCCGGCGTCGACATCGACCAGAAGGACGCCTTCACCGAGTCCCTCGACTCGATGCTCAAAAAGACCCACACCACCCGCGTCATCCCCAATCCCGGAGGATTCGCCGGACTCTTCCGCCTCGATTTCAACGCCAGACTCTTCGCGAGGAACTACAAGGACCCCGTCCTCGTCGCCTGCTGCGACGGCGTCGGCACCAAGGTCCTCCTCGCCCGCGACCTCAACATCTTCAACACCGTCGGCATCGATCTCGTCGCCATGAACGTCAATGACCTCGTCGTCCAGGGCGCCGAGCCCCTCTTCTTCCTCGATTACATCGCCACGCCCAAACTCGACAACGTCTTCCTCCACCAACTCGTCGAGGGCATCGCCAACGCCTGCAAGGCCTGCGACTGCGCCCTGCTCGGCGGCGAGACCGCCCACATGCCCGACGTCTACGCCAAGGACGACTTCGATCTCGCCGGATTCTGCGTCGGTGTGGTCGACCTCAAACGAGCCCAGAACCCCACACGCGTCAAGCCCAACGACGTCATCCTCGGCCTCGAGTCCGACGGCATCCACAGCAACGGCTACACCCTCGTCCGCAAGATCATCGAGAAGGCCCAACGAGAATCCAAACTCGATCTCCGCAAGTCCGAGCCAACACTCGATCCAACACGGCCTCTCGGTCATGTCCTCCTGACCCCCACTCGCCTCTACGCCCCCAGCATCACGAAACTCATCCGGGGCTACCGAGTCAAGAACGTCATCAGCGGCATGGCCCATATCACCGGAAGCGGCATGGCCGGGAACCTCTGCCGAGCGCTCCCCAAAGGCCTCGACGCCCTCGTTGATCGCTCAAGCTGGCCACGCCCCGCCCTCTTCTCTTTCCTCCAGGCCCAGGGCAACGTCCCCGAAGACGAGATGTGGCGTGTCTTCAACATGGGCATCGGCTACTGCGTAATCGTCCGACCCACGTTCGCCCAGTCCATCAAGGACAAACTCGAGAAACTCGGCGAGAAAGTCCACGTCATCGGAAAAGTCGTCCGTGCCAAGTCCGCCTCAAACGAGGGCGAGGTCCGCTTCGTCTGAACATCGCCACAACGGCCCAACTCCACCAGCCCGCGAGGATGGGCGCCCCGCCCGACTCTCCCAAATCTCTCCTGAATCTCATGGCAGAGGCATCTCGCCTGCGGCCATCGCGTCCACAGGATCGCGTGTGGTAAGGTGCCTAGTTCGTGAGCGTGTCGATCTCCCGCCGGGACAACTCCACATACCCGTCACGGGTCAGGTGCGCGTGGTCCTCGGACGTGTTGTAATACCCCGCCGCCGACATCTCGTCCGCCGTGATCAGCGAGGACAGGATCACCACACGCACGGACGCCCCCGGCACCATCGCCGGCACACCCAACGCCGCCTGCTCATACGACGTGAGTTTCGGATCGTTCGGCGTCGAGATCGGATGCGAGGTTGAGATCACAAAGTGCAGTTGCGACGCGTCGAGATGGTTCTTCTCGGCGTACTCCTGGATCCGCCGGATCATCGCCACCATGTTGTCCGCGTATGCCGCCGCCGAGTTGCCCTGCGCCACCCGGGCCGGCCCGACCGATGGTTCTGTCTCCTCGCGATCGTTCAGCCCGCTGTTCATGCGCACCACAATCGATCCTCGCCGATTCGCACGCAGGATGTGCTCAAAGAACAACCCAATCGTGTCATCCTTCATGATCTGCAGGGTGTGCGCCATGTCTCGGGCCGACCGGCCGCCGCCGTAGTACAGCGTGCTCACCGATGTCCCCGTCGGCCTGTCCAAATCCTCCGCTCGAACATAATAAAATAACGCCGGGGCGACGAGCGGCTCCGCGTTGTTGAAGAAAAAGAATCCCAACGCCCCGGACCGTCCCCCGGGAGTGCTCGCCTCCAGGTCCAGTGTCCCAAGATGCACCCCCCACTCGCCACGTGTCGAGATCCGATCCCCACGGAGATAGACGCCGAACGGATCCTCGTCGCTCCGGATCGAGGGCGTAAACGACCCGTTCCCGCTCGGATATGTCCCGTACGAGTACCAGAACCGAAGCCGCGAATCGTGATCGAGCACCGAGCCACGCTGGATATCCATCCCCGGCCCGGGCAGCACCGTCAGGCGGGACTTGTACACCTCGAGATAGTTCGCGAAGTGGTACTCACCCTCGGCCGACAGCCATCGACAAAGCCGCTCCGGCGCGCCTTCGGTGCGAGCGTTCCGCATCCCCGTCGTGGCCACCGCGTTCGCCTTGTACCCCGCGCCCGCGCCACTTTGTTTGTTCTCCCCCACCGAGAACACACCCGTCGCAAACTCGCCATACCGCTCGGCGAGCACCGCCGCGTACCCCTCATCCCACCCGTGCCCACCAAGCACCTGGTTCGAGTCCCCGATCATCACGACATCCACACGCCTCGACGACGCCATCGAAAAATCGAACGGCTCAGCCGCGGACGCGACTCCCGCGAAAGCACCCCAGATCAACATCAACGCCGGGACACGCATCATCCACTGTACGGACTGTGCCCGCAAACGGTTGACCCCAACGCCGATTGTTTCCTGGGCGCAGAGCCTTCAACGCTCGGCGATTTTCGGCACACACCCAACGTCACAACTCAGGCAAGCACGCCTCGCTCTCGCCGCAGGATCACCATCCCGCCCAGCCCCAGCAGCGCCAGCGACCCAGGCGATGGCGTCACCGCGAACGTAGACACCGAAAACCCAAAAGTGTAAGCACCCCCACCCCCCCCCCCTATAGAAACACCCCCGCCGTTGTCGATGACCACCTCGTGATCGCCGAGTTCTTCCCAGGCCCATCCGGCTGCCGGATCGTGCTGTAAGGCATGTCCTTCCACAAACTCCGGCCGTTCGTGTCGCGCGGGTCGCGGTTATACCGCGTGATCGCCAGAAGGTACGTCCCCAGAGCCGGGACAGACGCCCCATCGATCCGCGAGCGCAGCGATCCACTTCCGGTCGGATCGTCGTCGTTCATCACCACGCCGTGCCCGTCCCTCGTGAAAAGGTACAACTGCGTATCTTGCGTCGTGTTCGTCACCATCGCCTCGAACAGAGACGTATCGGCGATCGTGATGCGGAACATGTCCACGTCCGATCGATCCGACAGCATCCCCTCGATCGAGTCGAGCGAACCGACGCCGATCGTCATCTGATCCAAGGAGGGCAGCGCCCCCGCGTCCGACGATTCCAGCCAGATCGATCCGCGAGCACCGGCCACCAGCGCCAGCCCCATCACACCCGCCATCACACGCGCTCGCGCCGACATGTTCCACTCCCCCTTCAATCCACCGATTCGCCACCCTCGTCGCCTCGGCACGACCCGGACCCCGGCGAGAACAGCCCTCGGCATGGGGAATCTCCGATTCAGGCACGCGCCGTGCAACCGGTTCATCTCCAAGGCTTGCCGCCTGTGCGCTCTGCAACGACCGCACGGCCTCCAACGATCAACCCTCCAATCAGAACCGACCCACACCCAACGCCCGAGAATCCGTACGAACTCGCGAACCAAATCCAAAGTATCTCAAGCATCTCCATGCACCATCCCGGAGCCGACATGTCCGCCACCACGCCCGCGAAGCCCGAATCCATCGCCGCCATTACCTCGCTCCCACGCGGCAACGCCGTCATCGGCCAGTCCGGCGGCCCCACCGCCGTCATCAACCAGTCCCTCGTCGGCGTCGTCGAGTCCCTCCGTGCCGGCCTCCACGCCGCGGGCATCGTCCCCAGAGTACTCGGCATGCGCCACGGAGTCCGCGGCCTCACGAAGTCAGATTTCCATGACCTCACCACCGCCCACCAGGACCGACTCGACCGCCTCGCGCTCTCTCCCAGCGCCGCCCTCGGCAGCACCCGCGACAAGCCCGACGCCGCCTACTGCGAACGAATCCTCGACGCCTGCAAGACAAACAACATCCGTTACTTCTTCTACATTGGTGGCAACGACTCCTGCGACACCTGCCGCATCGTCCGCGAGATGGCCGTCCACACCAACTACGACCTCCGCTGCTTCCACGTCCCCAAGACCGTGGACAACGACCTCGTCGAGAACGACCACACCCCCGGGTTCCCCTCCGCCGCCCGCTTCGTCGCCATGGCCTGCATGGCCGACTTCATGGACAACATCTCCCTCCCCGGCATCAAGATCAATGTCATCATGGGACGCCACGCCGGATTCCTCACCGCCGCCAGCGCCCTCGCCCGACGCCACGACCGCGACGAGTACCTCGAGGGTGCCAGCACCGATGGCCCCCAACTCATCTATCTCCCCGAGGTCCCCTTCGACATGGACCGCTTCGTTGCCGATGTCGACGCCGTCTATTCCAAGAAAGGCCGCTGCCACATCGCCGTCAGCGAGGGGATCCAGGACAAGAACCACAACCCCATCGCCGCCACACTCATCAAGAACGCCCAGGTCGATGCGCATGGCAACGCCCAACTCTCCGGCAGCGGCGCCCTCGGCGACCAACTCGGCGATTACCTCAAGGACAAACTCACGCCCGCGGGTGGAAAGCCCCCACGCGTCCGTGCCGACACCTTCGGCTATGTCCAACGCTGCTGGCCGGACCCAAGCCCAATCGATCGGATTGAGGCCCGACGAGCCGGCCAGTTCGCCGCCCAACTCGCCCTCTCCGGCATCCACGATGCCAGCATCGCCATCGTTCGAACCTCCTCGGGCTCTTCCGTCTTCGGCGGCAGCGAGCCCTACGTCAGCGAGTTCAAACGTGTCGACCTCGCTGCCGTCGCCGCCAAGACCCGACACCTCCCCAAAGAGTTCATCAACGGGCACAACAACGTCTCACGAAAGTTCATCGAATACTGTCTCCCCCTCGTCGGTCCGCTCCCGGGCTTCGAACGTCTCTAATCGCACTCGTCTCGCATGTCCACCGCCACTCTTCAACGAAACACACTCGTCGGCCTTGCCGCCAGTGTCGCTCTCGCGGCCGGGAAACTGGTCGCGGGACTCCTTGGCCATTCCAGCGCCCTCGTTGCGGACGCCGTCGAGTCTCTTGCCGATACCGTGGGGTCGAGCATCGTCTGGTTCGGCTTACACGTCGGAAGCCGCGGGCCCGATGAACGCTACCCCTACGGCTACGGCCGCGCCGAAGCGATCGCCGCCATCGCCGTCGGCCTCCTCCTCGTACTTGCCGCCATCGTCATCATCGCCCGCGCGACGACTCAACTTCTTACACCACATACTCCGCCGGCGCCATGGACGCTTGCCGTCCTCATCGTGGTCATTGTGATCAAGGAAGCCCTCTTCCGGGTCATCATTCGCGGCGCCGAGACCTTCGAGTCCGATGTGGCCCGCGCCGACGCGTGGCATCATCGCTCCGATGCCATCACCTCCGCCGCGGCATTCATCGGCATTCTCGTCGCGGTCGTCGGCCCATCGCTCTTCGGTGCACCGCGCCTGATCCTGGCGGACGAGATCGCGGCCATCTTCGCCGCACTGATCATTCTCTGGACCGCGTTTCGACTCACCTCCCCAAATCTCCGCGAACTCCTCGACGCGGACTCTCCAATCATCGCCAGAAAGGTTGAGCACATCGCGGCCAAGGACGACGGTGTCCGACTCATCGAGAAAGTCCACGCCCGGAAGAGCGGTCGGGGTTTTCTGGTCGACATGCACATCCACGTCGATCCCAACGCCACTGTTCGAGAGGGGCATGCCATTGCCGGCCGCGTCAAGGCCGATATCCGCCGCGCCATCCCGACCGTCGTCCACGTGCTCGTCCACGTCGAACCGGCAGAAACAGCGCCGGACAATCACCATTGAGAGCCACCATGGACGACAAACCCATCCCCTTCTGGATCCTCATCCCCGTCGTCTTCTTCATCGCGCTCATGCTCGCCTTCTGGCTGTACCCGCCCGTGCTCCCCTTTGTCCTCGTTCTCACCATCGCCGCCATCATCTACGCCCTCCGCGTCACCCGCCAGATCCAGGACGATCCGGGCCCCAAAGACATCCAACGATCCACCCGCTGCCAGAACTGCAACTACGACCTCAAAGACGTCGAGGACAACCGCTGCCCCGAGTGTGGTCTCCCCATCCACCTCGACGACTAGTCAAAAAACCGTTCTCCAGGCGGGCTCGTGGGGTGGCGATCGCACCCACCCTTGGCATCGCGCTCCAATGGAGAGCCCTTTCCGCGTGCCATTCGGAGCCAACGCTGACCCCTCGGTGCTCTTGACCCCGAGAGGCTCACGCCCTTTGTGCGAGAGCCGCCGCCGCAAACCACCTGTACACTTCACGGCCGCTGCAAGTCCACTCACCGCCAGATGATCGAGGCATCGGTCGACTCGAGTCCCTACACGAGATCATGAACGAACACCCCAACGCAACTTCGATACCGCCGGCGGGAACGCATGGCGCGTTCCTGGCGCAGAAGCAGTTCGGCTCGCTGGATGGCGTGCGGGCGCTGTGCATTCTCGGCGTCGTCTGGCATCACACCGCGATACAGGAGTTGGCGGCGGGCGAGACGCACTGGCTCCCGATGAGCCAGGTGGGCTACCTCGGCGTGGACATGTTCTTCGTCCTCAGCGGCTTCCTGATCTCGACGCTCCTGCAGCGCGAACGGACCAGGCATGGCGGGATCTCGCTCAAGGACTTCTACGCGAGGCGGACGCTGCGGATCTTTCCGATCTACTACCTCGTGCTCTTCGGCGTCGCGGCGCTGTACCTGGTGAAGGAGCACGTGCTCCACAAGGACCCCGCGAGCGGCGAGGTCTTCTTCCGGGCGCTCCCCTGGTACGCGACGTACACGTCGAACTTCCTGCATCCGGATTTTCAGGCGAACAACCTGGGGATCACGTGGTCGCTCGCGACGGAAGAGCAGTTCTACATCCTGTGGTCATTGGCGGAGTTCGGCCTTGGACGACGCTGGCGGATGGGGCTTTTGGCACTCCTGCTCGGCGTGAGCCAGGCGATCAACTTCCGCGCGCCAGGCGTGGGCCAGGTCTTGGAGACGACTCTCGGAGCGCGGTGGACCGAACTCCCGATCATGCAGACGACCTTCACCCCGATTCTGCTTGGGGTGCTGCTGGCGCACCTGATGGACCACAAGGCGTGGTTCGATCGGATCGCCAGGGTGCTCTCGCCGGCGATGGCGCCCGTGGGGTGCCTGGTGCTCTTGCTCGGGCTGTGCAACATCGGGGGCGACATCCAGGGGTGGCCTCGCCTCTTGATCCAGATCGCGATGACAATCTTCGTCGCGTCGTGCGTGATTCGCGAGGACCACGCGCTGCGCCGGCCGTTGTCGTGGCGGCCGATCGTCTGGGTCGGGCGGATCAGTTACGGGATGTATCTGTACCACATCTTCCTGGTGGGTCCGGTGCGATCGAGGCTGGCGTCGCACGGATGGAGTCAGTCGCCCGTGGAGTTTGTCGTGGTGCTGCTGGCGACGATTCTGATCGCGTCGGTCTCGTTCGTCGCGATCGAACGCCCGATTCTGGGCCTGAAGAAACGCTTCACACGCATCGAGGCAGGGCGGTGACCCATGGGCGAGGCGTTTGATCCAGATCGGGAGTTGGATGTCGCTCCGGGCATCATCGGCGTGACGCCGGAGGAACTCCCCTCGCTGCCGGACGAGGCGATGACGGATCCGGAACGTGGGCGCGTGGACCCGCGGGCGTGGTTCGCGGACGCATCAAGGCCATTCGAGATCGAGATCGGGAGCGGGAAGGGGACGTTCCTGGTGGGCGAGGCCGGGGCGAACCCGGGCGTGAACTATCTCGGCATCGAGTGGGCCGGGGAGTTTTACGCGTACGCCGCGGACCGGCTGCGGCGGCATGGGTACACGAACGTGCGCATGCTGCGAACGGACGCGACGGAGTTCATCCGCTGGCGATGCCCGAGCGGGATCGTGCGGGTGATCCATCTGTACTTCTCGGATCCCTGGCCGAAGTCGAGGCACCACAAGAATCGCGTGGTGCAGCATCGGTTTCTAGCAGAGGCGTGGCGAGTGCTCCTGCCGGGCGGCGAGTTGCGCGTGGTCACGGACCACGCGGAGTTGTGGGCGTGGGATGAGGAGCACTTCTCGGCGTGGACGGACACGACGATCGCGGCGGACGCGCCAGCGGCCCGGCGCATGGTGGCCTCTGCGCCCGCGTTCACGAGGCATGAGTTCGTGCCCCCGGCGTGGGTCGGGGCGGACGAGATCGTGGGGACGAACTTCGAACGGAAGTATCGGGTCGAGGGGCGGACGTTCCGGTCGTGTGTCTTGAGGAAGATGACCGGGGCTTAGAGGACGGTGCCGGTGAGGATGGAGATGGCGAGCGTGAAGTAGATGATGGTGCCGCTGGCGTCCATGAGCGTGGCGACAAGGGGACTGGACGCGGTGGCGGGGTCGAGCCGGAATCGCTTGAGAATGAGGGGAAGCGTGGCGCCGGCGACGGTGCCCCAGAGGACGACTCCGGCGATGGCGGCGGCGACGGTCACGCCCAGGTGATTCGAGAACTCGGTCTCGGGACGCTTGAGGATGTTGGTGAAGAACTGCACGCAGAGCAAGCCCATGATCGCGAGCGTGACGGCGAGGAGGGAGGCGGATACGAACTCGCGCCGGACGATGCGCCACCAGTCGCCGACGCCGACCTCGCCGAGCGCGAGCGCGCGGGTGACAAGCGTCGCCGCCTGGGACCCCGAGTTGCCGCCACAGGAGATGACCAGGGGCATGAAGATGGAGAGGACGGTGGCCTTGTCGAGTTGGTCCTGGAAGCCGCCAAGGACGAGGATGGTGATGGTCTGCCCGACGAAAAGCGCCGAGAGCCAGACGGCCCGCTTACGGTACATCTCGACATGGCCCGTGATGATGTAGGGCGATTCCAGGGCCGCAACGCCTCCGAGTTTCTGTATGTCCTCAGTGGCCTCCTCCTCAGCGACGTCCGTGACGTCGTCCACGGTGACGATGCCCACGAGGACGCCCTTGGAATCGACAACCGGAAGTGCGGTCCGGTCGTAGCGGCTCATCATCTGGACGGCCTCCTCCTGGGGCTGGTCGGCACGGAGGGCGTAGTAGTTATTGTCCATGAGGTCGGCGATGCGCGTATCGCGCTGCGCGAGGAGGACGTGACGGAGGCGGATGTCGTCCACGAGTTTGCCGGCGTCGTCGATGACATAGAGCACGTTCAGCGTCTCGGCGTCGCGCCCGTGACGCTGGATGTGGTCGAGCACTTGGGCGACGGTCCACTCCGGGCGGACGCGGATGTAGTCGGGGGTCATGAGCCGCCCGACGGAGTCCTCGGGATAGCCGAGGATCGCCTGGGTGACCCTTCGTTCTTCGGGCGAGAGCGAGCCGACAATTCGCGTGGCGACCTCGGCCGGGAGTTCGTCGAGGAGCCGGGCACGGTCGTCGGCGCTCATCGCCTCGACGACCTGGGCGGCGGTCTCGGTCCCGAGTTTCTTGATGAGTTCTTCTTGCGAGTCCTGCTCGAGATACGAGAATACCTCGCCCGCGTCGTCACGCGGGAGGAAGCGAAAGCCCAGCGCGGCAAGTTCGGGCTCAATATCCGCGAGGATGTCGGCGACGTCGGCAGGGGGGAGTTCGTGGAGGATGTGGCGCAACTCGCCGTAGTGACCACGCTGGATAAGTTCGCGGACTTCGGGAGCCAGGAGTTGAGCGGTGGGATTCACGGTATAAGCAAGAGGATACGGCGTGCGTGACGATCGGTGGATCAGGCGAGAGCGTCGAGGGCGCGCAGGCCGAGCGGTTCCTTCGTGAAGAACGGTTCGGCGGCGGCAGCGGCGATCCGCGAGCCAAAGTAGCGGTCCTGGGCCTCAAGGCGATCGGGAAAACCGGCGTTGATCGGGTTGTGCCCGAACTGTGAGGCATAGGCCTCGACGGCGCGGCGCTTGCGCTCGAAGGTGGTCGAGGTATCGATGAGAAAGGAAGGGTTGGGGACGGCCCGTAGGTGGGAACAGAAGTAGTAGAAGACCCACTTGGGGTAGATGGGTGGGCCGAGTTTGGATTGGCCTCCGAGGGCTTCAGGGACGGGCGGGTCGAACTTGGTGAGTTTGGCGTCGAAGCGGGCGTCCTCGACGATACGCGAGGTGGCGATATGGTCGGGGTGCGCGTCTTCGGGATGGGGCATGAAGAGAATCGAGGCCTGGTGGGCGCGGATGACGCCGGCGACCGCGTGTCGAGCATCGACCGTGTGTTGGACGAGTCGGTTGGTAAGATCCAGAAGCACGCGGCGGACGCGACCGGTGGCGTTGTCCAGAATGCGAGCGGCATCTGCGGCTTCTTTCAGCCGAGTAGGACGGTCGCCCACGGGGGTGGGGCAGCCGTCGGTCATGTCGAGGAGCAGGACGTTGTGGCCTTGCCCGGCGAGGAGGGCGATGGTGCCGCCCATGCCGATTTCTTGGTCGTCGGGGTGCGGGCCGACAACGAGGATGTTGGGCATGGCTGGCCTCCTATTCGGCGATCACGACGAGGCCGACGAGTTGGGGTTGACGGCTGGATTCGCTCGGAGGGAGTTCGAGTTGGGCCTGGACGAGTTTCTCGGGGGCCTCGGAGGCGAAGAAGCCGCCAGCACGGAAACGCTCGCCGTTCTCATCGACGAACGAGTCGAGTTCGATGGTCAGGGACTGGCCGACGTCGAATCGCGGAATCGGGCGTGCGAATCGGCGGTTGAGCCAGAGGATCGAGGGGGCCAGTGGGCTGGCGGTGGTGTTCGTGAGCGAGATGGTGGTCGAATCGCGGACGACTTGGATGTCAGCGGTTGTGGTCTGGGCAAGGGCGTCGGGGAAGCGCCTCCACTGGTCCTTGGGCGGGATGGTGGAGGCGCACGCGGCGAGGCCGAGGGTGAGCATGAGCGTGGCGAGGGGAGCGAGCGTGGCTTTGGGTCGAGTCATGATTCCATATAATCTGTGCGATGTCGTGCGAGAGCAACAACGCGACCGCTCCATCGGCGGCAATTGCACCGGGGGGCGAGGGGATCAATCCGCTGGAAGTGGCCCGGCGGGTCCGCGAGATGGGCGGTGTGGATCAGCGTCTCCCCGCGATCGTGCCCGGATTTGATGCTCCGTTTTTTCAGGCCGGGCTCGCGGGATACTCAGACGCGGCGATGCGGCTGATCGCCCGGCGCCATGGGTGCCCCTATTGCGTGACCGAGGCGCTCCTGGATCGGACCCTCTTGGCGGGCGGGCGAGGCTTCGCGAAGGCGGACCTGGGAGAGTTACACGACAACGTGCCCGGTGGAGCGGGGGACCATCCGTTGGCGGGGCAGATCATGGGGAGCGACCCGGAGGAAATGGCGGCGGCCGCATTGAAGATGATCGAACTAGGGGCGCGTACCGAGCGTGAATATCGCCGTCTGGCGTATCGGGGACGCCTGGGACCCGGGGATAATCGGCCGGCGGAGACGCTGCGTCAGCCCGGGGGCGAGGTCATCGAATGGGTCGTGTGTGGCGAGGACGAAGACGAACTTGGGCGCGAGGATGGTGCCACTGAAGACACGCCGATTGTGTGTGATTCCTCGACTCAGACTCGATCACGCGGCGGCGAGGCCGTGCGCTCGTTCGAGGTAATTGATGTGAATCTCGCGTGCCCGGTGAAGAAAATCGCGAGCAAGGCGAGGGGTGGGCACTGGCTGGCAGAGCCCGAGGGCGCGATCCGGATCCTCAAGGCCGTGCGCGACGCGCTGCCGGCGAGCGTGGCGTGCACGGTGAAGTTGCGCCGGAGTTTCGACGACACGCCCGAGATGGCGGCGAACTTCGAGCGGATCCTGATCGCGGTGCGCGATCTTGGGTACGCGTGGGCGACGGTCCACGGGCGGACGGTGCGGCAGAAGTATGTGGGCCCGAGCCGCTGGGATGTGCTCCGAGACATCGTGCGACGCCACGAGGGCTTCCCGATTCTGGGGAGCGGTGATGTGTGGTCGGCGGGGGACATCTTCAGGATGATCGGATACGCCGGGGTGGCGGCGGTATCGGTGGCGCGCGGGTGCATCGGGAATCCGTGGATCTTCCGCCAGGCGAGGCAGATTCTCGCGGGGGAACGCGCGACGAACCCGACCCTCGAGGAGCAACGCGGCGTGCTCGAGGAGCACTTCGAGCTGCTGCTCGCGGTCAATCGCGGGATGCGACATGGTGAGGAGGCGTCGAGCCGGATGATCCGCAAGTTCGGGATCCGCTTCGCCGCCCACCACCCGGAGGTCGAGTCGGTTCGTAAGGCGATGATCGCGGTGGAATCGCACGCGGACTGGCGACGGATGCTGGAAACGCACTACGCGGGCGGCGGGCACGGAGAGCCTGGAATCGATCGCGTGGAGACGACGACGGTCAAGCCTGCTTGATACTGGGGAGCTCGGTGTCCTCCACGGCATCCTTCGGGCGGGCGTCGGCGCGGTCTTGTTTGTCGGTCGGATACGCGATCCGCCCGTGGTACATGCTGGCGAGGGTCCGGCTGACGCTCTCGGTGATGACCTTGAGTTCGCGTAGCGTGAGTTCGCAGTCGTCGAACTGCCCATCGAGGAGTCGTTTGTTGGCGATGGAATCGACCAAGGCCTCGATGCGGCTCGGCGTGGGGTCGCTCATGGCGCGGGTGGCGCTCTCGACGGCGTCGCAGACCATGAGCACGGCGACCTCCTTGGTGCGCGGGCGCGGGCCGGGATAGCGATACTCGACCTCGTCGGGAATGTGGGCCTCGTCGCGCGAATCGCCGGAGGTCAGGGCCTGTTGCTTCGCGCGGTGGTAGAAGTACTCGACGAGCGTGGTGCCGTGGTGGGTCTCGATGTTGTGCTGGAGTTGCTTGGGGAGCTTGTACTCGCGGGCGAGTTCCATGCCGTCCTTCACGTGCCCGACGACGACCAGAAGGCTCATGGCGGGGCTGAGACGGTCGTGCTTGTTGGTGCCGGGGATCTGGTTCTCGACGAAGTACTCGGGCTTGTTCATCTTCCCGATGTCGTGGTAGAGGGCGCCGACATAGGTGAGCAGACCATTGGCGTGGATCGCATCGGCGGCGGACTCGGCGAGGGCGGCGACGTTCAGTGAGTGGTTGTACGTTCCCGGCGCGCGCTGCTGGAGCTCTCGGAGCAAGGGGTTCTTAGGGTCGCGGAGTTCGATGAGACGCAGGCCCGTGACGACGTCGAACATGCGCTCGAGCTGCTGGAGGAACATGAGCGTCGCGGCGCCAAGGGCGAACATCCCGCCCGCGGCGAGGAGCGCGTCATTGAAGATCTCGCGGAGCACGATGAGTCCCGTGTCCACGGTGCTGGCAGGGTCGGCGAGGATGGGCCGATCGATGATGCCAAAGACGATGGTGGCGAGACCAACGCCCAGCGCGGTGAAGATGGAGAGGCGGAGGAGGGCGCGGCGATCGCGGAGTTCGCCAAGGGTCGTCACGACGCAGGAGATGCCGACGGTGATAATGGCGAGCGTGCCGAACCCGCTGCGGAGGGCGAGTCCGGTGAGCAGGGCGTGGAGGAGGCCATACGCGAGGGCGGAGCGACGGTCGTAGCCGATGGCCATGAGGATGCCGACCGCAACGGTGGGCGCCACGGCCGTGATGGCGGCGCCCTGGGGAATCGCGGCGGTCAGGAGAGACGCCGCGACGAGACCCGCCAGGAGCACGCTCGCGACGCCGATCATGCGGGAGGCATTGCGCTTCACACGCGGCGAAAAGAGGACGGTGTACCCCACGAGGGCGAGGGTGATGGCCACGACGGCCGTGACCACCGCGGCTAGGCGGAGCGTGCGGCGCGCGATCGGCGTTTCGTCGCGGAAGGCCCGAGCCTCGGCGAGATACAGAGCGGCCTGCTCAGAGGTCAGCCGCTCGCCCCGCCGGAAGATCGGCTGGTTCTTCGGGATCGTGTTGAAAACCTCGTGCTCGGCGGCGGCGCGATCGTTCTGGGCGGCTGTGGTCAGGTTCTGATCGAAGCGATACGTGGGCTGCGGCTTGTAGACGAGGCGATTGGCGTTGACCTCGGCGATGGGACCACGGAACCCGGCCTCCTGGGCGGCAAGGAGCATGCGCTCGCGGAGTTTCTCGTCGGAGATGCTGTACACGCGATCGCGGAAGACCTCGGGGAGTTGCTCCGATGCCCAGAGAAGTCGGACGACCTGGTAGGTGCCCTCCTGAGTGGAGCGTTGGAAGGTCTGCTCGTCGATGATGGGCCTCTGTCGGAGGAGGTCCATGAGCGGCGTGACCTTGGATTTCCACGCGTCGGTCGGCTCGCCGTTGGCCGTTTCGGCACGGATGGATTCGAACGTGGCCTGGGTGAGCCCGAACGCGGTGCGCAGCCCCTCGTCCACGCTCGCGAGATCGGTGGCGGCGGCGAGGGCCTTGGGGAGATTGGTGATCGCGGTCTCGAGTTCGGTAAAGACCGGAACATTCGCGACGTAGTACCACGGCGTAGACTGGCGAGCAGCGGCGCGACGCTGCTCGGTGGCGGCGCGATCGGGGAGGGAGAGCGAATGCACGCGGACGAGTCGCGTCTCGTCCATCACACGCCCGACGGCGATCAACGGCTGCTCGCGTGACCACAGAACAACGACACACGCCGTAACGGCAAAGACGGTGGAGATGATGAGCCCCCACGCGACGCGCGGCTCGCTGATCCAGTCGAGGACACGCCGCGTGATTGGCTCGACCTCGTCACGCTGGACGCGGCGCTGTTTGCCCTGCCTGGGTTTGGAGGTTGTCCTAAGTCGCTCCAGCATCAGGCCTGGCTCTCGGGTGATGAGGTGTCGTTTCGGCCTCGCCTTGGGGTGCGCGCGACGTGCTGCTCGGGCATGTCGCCCATGGCGCGCACTCCCCCACCGCTCCCACTCGCGGCGGCGTCCTCGTCGCCATAGGCGTCGATGATCCGTTGGACGAGTTGGTGGCGTACGACATCGACGCGGTCGAGCGTGATGAACTCGACGCCAGGAACGCGCTTGAGTTTGCGAGCGGCGTCGACCAGACCGCTCTCTCGCGGATCCTGAAGGTCGATCTGGGTCGTGTCGCCGGTGACGATCATCTTGGACGATTGGCCCATGCGCGTGAGGAACATCTTCATCTGCCCACGCGTGGTGTTCTGGGCCTCATCCAGGATAACAACCGCGTTGTTGAGCGTTCGACCTCGCATGAACGCCAGCGGGGCCACCTCGATGACGTCGCTCTCCAGGAAGCGGCGGATGGTGTGATAGTCCATCATGTCATGGAGGGCGTCGAAGAGGGGGCGGAGGTAGGGGTTCACCTTGTCCTCGAGGTCGCCGGGGAGATAGCCGAGTTTCTCACCGGCCTCGACGGCGGGACGGACGAGGAAGACCTTGCGAACGCGGCCGGCCTTGAGCATGTGGACGGCGGCGGCGACCGCGAGATAGGTCTTGCCCGTGCCCGCGGGTCCGATGGCAAAAACGAGGTCGCTGGCGTGGATGGCGTCGAGATACCGCTGCTGGTTGACCGAGCGGGCGCGGATCCCTCTGGACTGACCATACACGTCGAGGCGGCCCTCGGGGAGTTCGGGATGAGGCGTCGCCTGGGCCTGCTCGCCGAGTTCGTCGGCGATCATGTCGAGGACGTCCTTGCGGGTCGGGTGCTCGCGGCGCTCGGCGGCCGTGCCGAGGCGTTCGAGGACACGACGCGCGGCATCAACGGCGTCGCGATCACCGGAGATCTGAACCACACGGTCGCGGGCGGCGACGCGCACGCCAAGGGCCTCGCGGAGCATTTTCAGATTCCGCTCGGAGGAGCCGACGACGGAAGTACGGTCAGCGCCTGGGGGGAATCGAACGGTGATCTCCAAGTCCGTATGTCTCCGGTGGTTGGGGGCCGCCGGCCGATGAATGGATGGCCGACGGCTCCGCATTTTAGTTTACGGCCTGCGCGGGCGAGACCTTGAGCGAAGCATGGCAGGATTATCCAAACAAAATACTATCGCTTCTCGCAGAATGGCTATCTTGAGCGTGGGAGTCACTGTTGGAACATTGATCGGCTGTTCTGCGGGGGCGATGCGATCGGTGCCGTCGTATCAAACGGACGATTCTGTTCTGGTTTCGATTGGTGATTTTGACGACCTCACCGCTGCAATGGATTACACACAAACGAAGGCTGAGGTGGCGGTTGAACAGAAATCTGAAGCCAACGGTGTGGTGGTCTTTCACTTAGTGACAGCGACGGATGAAGCGGGTCGGCTGGAATGCCGGGCCGTGGATCGAGGGATCGAGATGCGCACACGGGTGGGTCTGTATGGCGATCGGGCGCGTGAGCGGCAGATCCTGGAGGCGATGTCGAGACGATTGGGTCAGTTGGCGGGCCGGGATTGGGCGCCGGTGGATTGAGATGGATCTGTCGGGAGGCACCCCGGAATGGTGACGGTCATGGTGGTGCCCTGCTGCCAGACGGATTCAACGCGGATGGTCCCGCCCAGGCGTTTGACGGCATGCTTGACGATGGCGAGACCGAGGCCCGTGCCGCGTCGGGCGGGGGTGCCTGTTCGTGCCGTGTCAACCTGATAGAAGCGTTCGAAGATGCGTGGTTGGGCGGCGAGGGGGATGCCGATGCCCTGATCGATGACGCGGATGCGGATCCCGTCGCGCCGTGCTTTGAGCGTGGAATCCTGGGGAGGGAGGCGATCGATGCGGACGGTGATCGTCGTGTTCTCGAAGGCGAACTTGGTCGAGTTCTCGATGAGGTTGCCAAGGATGAGGCGCAGGAGTTCGGGGTCGGACTCGACGATTCCCGCATCCGGCGCGACCACGTCGGCGACGTTGAGGTGACGCTCATTGCGGGCACGTTCGAAGGACTCGGCGACGCGTCGAGTGAGAGCGACGAGATCCACGGGCTCGCGGCGAACGGGGGCCTCGGGTGACTCGAGACGGGAGAGATCGAGGAGATCGCGGATGAGTTCCTCGATGCGTTCGACGTTGGACGAGACGACCGTCAAGAGTTTGTCGCGCATCGGGGGTTCGTCGGCGGCGCCGTCGCGGAGCGTCTCGACCGCGGCCTTGATGGAACTCAGCGGCGTGCGGACCTCGTGCGACGCGTTGGCGACAAAGTCGGTCTTGAGTTGGGAGGCGAGGGCGAGGTCGGTGACGTCGCGCAGCGCGAAGGCGACGCCCGGCTCGGCGGCTGAGGATGCGGGCGCGTCGGGCGTGGGGATCGCAAGGGCGACGGGGACGGCGGCGACCTCGACGACGCGGGGGAGGCCGGCGCGGGGCATTTTGACGTGCGAGACCGCGGGGTTGCCCGCGAGGGCACCGGCGTGGAGATTCAGGACCTCGGACTGGGTGAACAGGTCGAGGATGTTCCGCCCGACGATGGAGGCGGCATCGCGCGACCAGAAGGCATCGGCGGCGGGATTCGCGGCGATAACGACGCCGGCGCTGTCGGTGGCGAGGACGGGATCGGGGATGGCGTTCAGGACCGCGCGGGCGTTGGCGAGGGCCGTGGCGAGCTCGCCGAGTCTGACGCCGACGCGTGCGCGGTACTCATCAAGTCGCTGGGTGGCACTGGCGAGGCGTTGGGCGGGTGGCTCGTGGGTGTGTTCGCCAGAGGATCTGGTCGCGGAGTCCTTTGTGCGGTCGAGCGAGCGGGTGAGGCGATCGAGTTCGTCAAAGGCATGGGCCTTGGGCGTGCTGACCCTGGCGTAGAGGATCCAGATCGCGGCGAGAGCAGCGAGGCCCGTGCCGGTGAGAAGGACGGCCGGAGACCAGTAATTGAGGATTCCCACCCAGACGACACCCGCGGATGCGGCGACGAGGAGGGCACACCAGTGCTCGGGTCGGTTCCACGCGTTGGGCATGATCAAAGGCCCGCGGCGGTGCGGGTTGGATGAAGATTACGCGTCGGAGTATTCGGCGACGTCCTCGTCGGCGCCGAGTTCGGCGGTCGCGCGATATCCGACGCCTCGGACGGTTCGGATCATGCTCCCGGCGGGGCCGAGTTTCTTGCGAATGGCGGTGATGTGAACGTCGATGGTCCGCTCGGTGACGGTGACACCCGGGCCCATGGCCTTGGACATAAGAGCGGCCCGGGAAAGAACCCGACCGCCCGCCTGGAGCAACGAGGCGAGGAGGCGGAACTCGGTCAGAGTGAGTTTGAGGGTCTGGGCGTTGACCTGGGCCTCGTGCGTGGTGAGGTCAACGGTGATGGGGCCCAGGCGGAGAGCGGAGTCGGGCTTGGGGGTGGACTCGGAGCGCCGAAGGACGGCGGCGACGCGTGCGACGAGGACCTTCATGGAGCAGGGCTTGGTGATGTAGTCGTCGGCGCCCAAGGCGAGGCCGGTGAGTTGCTCGGCCTCGGAGGTCTTCGCGGTGAGCATGATGATCGGGATCGAGGCCGACCGCGGGGCGGCCCGTAGACGAGTGGCGATCTCGGTCCCCGAGAGTTCGGGGAGCATCAGGTCGAGGATGATGAGGTCCGGTGGTGTCTGCTCGACAACTTCGAGGGCCCGACGGCCCGCATTGGCGACGATGGTGGCGTAGCCCGCTTTTTCAAGGTTGTACGCGATAAGGTCGGCAAGATCGCGCTCGTCTTCAACGATCAGGATGTGTTTGCGCGAGGCCATGGTATCGAACCCTCGTTAACTCTCGATTTGCGCAATATTTGCGCGAGCGTGCGGTGAGGATTTGGTGATAGGAGGGTAGGGATATGTGACGTGGATCCGAGGCTGGAAGAAGTTACGGTTTTGCTAAAGATGAGCGATCGCGTGTGGTGAAGAAATTTGGCGGGTGTGAGGGTGAAGGTCCGAAGAAAAAGTGGCTCGCGCCGGTTTGTGTTTGCTCACGTCGCGGGGTACGATCGTGACCCCAGGCGGACGAGGAAACTCTCCCCGGGTGGGACGATCCACGCGTGGCTGCAGGATTGCTCGTGCGTGGATCGACATCGAGAGCGGGTTCTCAGGCGTCGTTCGCTTCGTGGGAGCCGTCTCGGTGATGAAGGATTGGGCGTGGGCATCGTGCTCAAGGCCCGGCTCGGTCGCGTCGGTGGTTGATGTGTCCGAATCGCGAATGATGACTTTCTTGGGACATTGTGGTTTTTCCAGGGATGGAGCCGAATCGCACACGGGTGTTCCGCGTGCGTGAGATGACGTCTACCGCCGTCCAGGGGCGGTCGATCCTGGTTTGGATTGGTTTCGAAACCTTGTGCACAGGAGTGATCAGATGAGTCCGACCCGTTTCATTTCGTTGGCCTCGGGGCTCGCGCTTTCGTTTAGCGCGGCGCTCGCCGGCCAGAACGCCAGCCTCGACCTGAACCGCGCGTACGGCGCGGAGCTGCAGGCCGACGCCCAGGCCCGCTCGAGCAGCCTCCTCGATGGAGGTGCGACGTACGCCAACGGCGAGCACATCCTGACCGACGGCTCCGGGGACAACACCCTCGCCCTCGGCGGGACCGCTCAGTTCCGCTACCGCCTCGGCCTCCGCTCCGATGATCCACCGATCGGCGCCGACAACGGCACGACGATGGGCTTCGACTTCGGCGCGGTCCGCGCCTGGGCCCACGGCAACGTGTACGCCAGCAACATGCACTACCGCATCCAGACGCTCTTCACCAACGACGGCACCTTCGTCCTTGAGGACGCGTACGCGGTGTACGACATGGACAACGGGCTGAGCCTGAAGTTCGGTCAGTTCAAGCTTCCCTTCCTCCGCGAAGAGAACATCGACCTCGAGCGTCAGTTGGCGGTCGATCGTTCCGAGACCAACTACTTCTTCACTCAGGGCTACAGCCAGGGCATCCAGTTCATGTATGCCCAGGACCAGTGGCGCCTCCAGGGCGGCTTCAGCGACGGCACCCTGAGCGGGAACACGGCGTACAACAGCGAAGGCGAGGCGGATTACGCCTTCAACGCCCGCTTCGACTACATGTTCGCGGGGACCGACTGGAACCGCTTCGAGCAGTTCACCAGCTGGATGTCGGCTCCGACCGACCTCGCGGGCGTGGCTGGCGCGGCCCTCATCTATGAATCCTTCGGCAACACCAACCCCTCGGGCACGGAAGTCACCAACTTCATGTACACCGTGGACTGCGCCCTCCAGGGCCAGGGCTGGAACGCCTACGGAGCCGTCGTCGGCAACACCGAGGACGTGGATGGCGCCGACTCGATGTCGAACTTCGGCGTGGTCCTCCAGGGCGGTATCTTCATCAACAATCAGGTCGAACTCTTCGGCCGCTTCGACTCGATCTTCCTCGACCTGCCCGATGGCTCGACGCAGGACGACAATCTCATGTTCATCACCGCAGGTGCGAACTACTACCTCTCTCCCGAGAGCCACGCGGCCCGCTTCACGGCCGACATCGTCTTCTCGCTCAACGAGACGGGCTTCGATGACGGCGGCGGCAACCTTGACACCTTCCTCGCGGGCGGCACCCAGACCGGCATCCTCGGCGATCCGTCGTCGGGCGAGGTCGTCCTCCGCCTCCAGGCTTCGTTCATCTACTAAATCCCCTCTGGCGGGGGCTTGAACGGCTCTCAGCCTGAGGCACGACACTCATACCGGCCGGTCCTTCGGGATCGGCCGGTTCTTTTTTGGGTTCTGGTGACGCGAGCCGGGGAAGGAGCCGCACCCCAGGGTGGAATCTGGACGTATGACCATGGATGGGAATGCGGGCGCCAGGGCGAGCAGGAGGGAGGGCTTGCTGGTATCCTTTGGGTCCGTTGATTCGGGCGTCGCGGCGGTGTCGCGGGCTTGGATTGGCGTTTGGTCTTTGATTGTGTGACTGTTGTCCAAGCGACGGGAGACCAGGCCGGCGGTGACGGCGTGGTCTTCGGCTCGGATCGAGATGGCTCATTCAAGCAGGCGGTGCGCATCGTGATGTTGACGAACATGCTGGGACAGGCGTTGTCGGTTTCGACGCTGGGGAACGGGGTGATGCTGGTTTCGGCATGGAAGCCGTTTCTGGTTCTGCTGCCGTTGCTGCCATGGCTGTGGCTGGTGACGAAGGTCTTTGACAAGCACTGCTCTCGGTTCCACCTGGCGAAGGAGAACTGGAACCTTGTGCACCTGTGCGTCGGGTTGATCGCGGTGCTGCTGGCGTTCGCGATGCCGATCGCGGGTGAAGGGGCGATCTGGGCGGGGCTTGGCGCGATGATCGTGCTGCTGGCGATCGACGTGACCGTCTTCACGATGGTGGTGAACAAGGACGACCGAGTCCCCGAGGAGCACCACCTCACGCTGGATTTCTCGAAGTATCGCGAGGCGCGGGCGCAGAAGGCGGCCGACAAGAAGCAGGGCAAGGCCGAGCTGGTGCTCCGCACGCCCGACAAGCAGTTGATCGCGGTCCCGATGGTGGACTCGCCCGAGTTTGAGTTGCGGACGGCGTCGGAGGCGCTCTACCTCTCGGCGGTTCGTCAGCGGGCGACGCAGATCGAGATCGCGCCGGTAGCGGGCGGCGTGGGCGGGCAGGCGATGTACGCCGCGTCGTACATGACCGATGGCGTGCGCACGCAAGGGGACACCATGCCCCCGGCGAACGCGATGCGGGTGATCGATTTCTGGAAGCACGCGGCGGGCCTTGACGTCGCGGAGCGTCGCAAGCGTCAGTCGGGCGACACCACGGTGGAGCAGGAGGGAAGCAAGAAGAAGCTGCGCGTGGTGACGATCGGGTCGCAGGCGGGCGTCAAGTGCACGATGCTCATCGAGCCCGAGGCGCAGGTCCGCCGCAAGCCGTCGGCCCTTGGCCTCCTCGAGCCCCAGATGGAGGAACTCAAGGCGCTCACGGGCGAGGAGGAGGGCGTGGTGCTCCTCGCGGCCCCGCTCGACGGCGGCCGCACGACGACGTTCTACACGGTCGTGAAGATGCACGACGCGTACACGCGGAACATCCAGACGGTGGAGATCGAGCCCCAGGACACGATCGAGGGCGTGAAGCAGAACATCTTCGAAGTCGTCCCCGATGGGCCGGAGTTCTCGACATTTGTGCGATCGGTGTTGCGTCGTGACCCGGACGTGGTGGGCGTGGCGGAACTTCCCGACGCGAGCACGGCGAAGGAGATCGCCAAGGCCGACGTGGAGCGGACGCGGACCTACGTGTCGCTTCGCGCGGACAACGCGCTGGTCGCGGTCGCCGGCTGGGTGAAGGCCGTGGGCGATCTCGATCAGGGGAGCAAGTGCCTGCGAGGGGTGGTGGCGCAGCGGCTGGTGCGGAAGTTGTGCACGAACTGCCGCGTGCCGTATCCCCCGTCGCCGGAGATGCTGAAGAAGCTGGGGCTTCCCGGGGACCGCGTGAAGCAACTCTTCAAGAAGGGCGGCCAGGTCCTCATCAAGAACAAGCCCGAGATCTGCCCGATGTGCGGCGGATCCGGATACCACGGGCAGGAGGGCGTCTTCGAGATCATGCGGCTCACCGCCGAGGATCGGGCGCTCATCAAGGCCGGGGACATGGGATCGCTGCGGACGGAGTTGCGCAAGCGGAACACAATCATGATCCAGCAGGCGGCGCTCAAGAAGGCCGTCGATGGCGTGACGAGCGTGGAAGAGTTGATGCGGGTGATGGGCGAGGGGAGTCCCTCGCCACAGCGCGCCCAGAGCGCCCCGGCGGGTGCTGCGAGCTGAAGACGCCGAGTTCGTCGGGTCGTGCCGTTGGCATTGGTTGAGTTGTGTGAGTCTGGTTGGATGGAGTGATTGCGATGATCATGAGTCTTCTGGCGATCGGGCTGTGCGTGCTGGTGCTTGGGGTGTGGGCGGCGCGGGGGTTCCTGTCGTCGATGATCCACATGGTGTGCACGCTGATCGCCGGCGCGGTGGCCTTCGCCTCGTGGGAGCCGATCTCGTACTACCTGCTGGACTTCGCCAAGGACGGGAGCCAGGTCCTCAAGGACACGGCATGGGCGCTCGGATTGGCGCTCCCGTTCGCGGCGACGCTGGCGATCCTCCGTCTGGCGACCAACGCGATCATCCGATCGAACGCGACAACTGTTCGCGCGATCGACATGGTCGGCGGCGGGCTGTGCGGGGCGGTCTCGGGGATCATCACCGCGGGAATCATCGTGATATCGATCGGCTTCACGCGGCTCGACACGGAGATGTGGGGCTATCGCCCGATCGAGTACACCGGGAGCGGGAGCGTGGAGCGGTCCAGCCCGCTGATCTTCCCCGTGGACAAAATCACGGCCGGGACGTACGCGTATTTCTCGACGCAGTCGCTCGTGAACGACGAGGACACCT
>ERZ795041.140-NODE-140-length-28250-cov-4.787409_pt1 | contig 28250 bp, 19 predicted proteins | sample MGYA00375125_ERZ795041 | MGnify/ENA primary metagenome ERZ795041 (study PRJEB30170, sample SAMN03074214) | activated sludge metagenome | biome: Common Effluent Treatment Plant; feature: Wastewater; material: Activated sludge; isolation source: activated biomass in...
CAAAATTGAAAGTAAGTATCAGCGGAACAGATGCAGATTTTGTAGTAAAATTAATTGATGTTTTCCCGGATGATTTTCAATACACACCATCCGGCGCAAGTAATAATTATCCAATGGGTGGTTATCAAATGCTTGTAAGAGGTGAAATCATGAGAGGGAAATATAGAAACAGTTTTGAAAAACCGGAACCATTTAAACCCGGAAAGATTGAATCTGTAAATTTCAATTTGCCCGACGTTGCACATACTTTTAAAAAAGGCCATCGTTTAATGGTGCAGATACAAAGTAGCTGGTTCCCACTTGCCGATAGAAACCCTCAGCAGTTTATGAACATTTATGATGCAAAACCCGGCGATTATCAAAAAGCTACGATCAAAATATTTCATGATGCCAACAATGCATCATCAATTAATTTACCCATTCTTAAATAATCAATATGAGATATATTTTTCTTCTGATTACAATCCTATGCATCAATATAATCAAAGCACAACCCATTCAAATCATTCCGCAACCTGTATCGGTAAAACCAGGAGTAGGCAAATTTCAAATCAATTCTAAAACCGTATTGGTTGTAAGTAATGGCGTAGATGACAATGCCGCAGATTTTTTTAATAAATATCTAAAACAGTTTTATGGCAAGCAGCTTATAAAAGTAAAATCAGCGAGTAATAATTTTATTAAGATAACAACACTGCAAACCCTCTTGCCCGGAAAAGAAGGAGCTTATACGCTTACTGTTTCTTCAACAGGTATTTCCATTTATGGGCAAACAGCATCCGTAGCTTTTGCAGGTATGCAAACAATAATTCAATTATTGCCCACAACTTCGTTATTAAAGAAAAATGTCGCTACATCTATATCCATTCCTCAAGTAAGTATTTCTGACTATCCTCGTTTTGGCTATCGGGGCATTCATCTTGATTGTAGCCGACATTTCTGGCCGGTAGATTTTGTAAAAAAATATATTGATTATTTAGCGTTGCATAAATTCAATACTTTTCACTGGCACCTTACTGATGACCAGGGCTGGAGAATAGAAATAAAAAAATATCCCAAACTCACGTCAGTAGGCGGATGGAGAAACGGGACCATCATAGGTCGTTATCCTGGCACCGGAAATGACAATTTACACTATGGTGGATTTTACACACAAGCAGAAATTAAAGAAATAGTTAAGTACGCAGCACAGCGCTTCATAACTATTATACCTGAAATTGAGATGCCCGGCCATGCTTCGGCAGCCATTGCAGCTTATCCTGAACTTAGTTGTTTTCCCAATGAGCCCACTTTTAGTTTTTTTCCAAAGCAATGTGTATGGAGTGGCGATACAACAGGCAAACAGGTACAACAAACCTGGGGCGTATTTGATGATGTGTTTTGTGCCGGAAAAGAAAACACATTCAAAGTACTACAGGACGTATTAGACGAAGTGCTTACCTTGTTTCCATCCAGGTATATTCATATAGGTGGAGATGAATGTCCAAAAGAAAACTGGAAGCGATGTGCACAATGCCAGCAACGCATGAAGGACGAACATTTAAAAGACGAACATGAGTTGCAGAGTTATTTTATACAGCGTGTTGAAAAATATTTGAACGGCAAAGGAAGAAGAATCATTGGCTGGGATGAAATACTGGAGGGTGGCCTTGCACCCAATGCAACGGTAATGAGCTGGAGAGGCGAACAGGGAGGAATTGATGCAGCAAAGCAAAATCATGATGTAATTATGACGCCCGGCAATCCTGTTTATTTTGATCACTCACAAAGTACAAATGAAGACAGTGTAACCATTGGCGGCTACAATCCCATTGAAAAAGTATATGCTTATGAACCGATACCCAAGGAATTAAATGAAGATCAGGCAAAACACATACTGGGCGCTCAGGCAAATATGTGGGCCGAGTATATGGCCTATCCATCCAAAGTAGAATATCATCTTTTTCCACGCATTGCTGCCTTAAGTGAAGTACTGTGGAGTCCAAAAGAATCAAAGAGTTGGGAAAATTTTCAAATCAGATTGAATACATTATTTAAGAGATATGATTTGATGAAAATAAATTACAGCAAGGCATATTTTGATTTAAAAACTTCTGTTCTTCCTTCGGCAAATTACAATGGTGTACAATGGAAATTAGAAACCAAACTCAAGTCGGGTATGATCAAGTATCAGGCTGATGACAATAAAAAAATATCCACATATCTATTGCCGGTTAAAGTAAATAAATCATCAGTCTTAAAAGGCTTTTTTTATAATGGAACAAAATTGGAAAGTGTAGTCACCGAAAAATTTCATTTCAACAAAGCAACAGGAAAAAAAATCACATTGACAAAAGCTGCATCCCCCAATTATCCGGGTGATGGTGCATTTACCTTAGTTAATGGTGTTATCAATGAAAAAGGGTTAGGTAAAAGCAGAGAATTTCTTGGTTTTAGTGGCGATGATTGCGAAGTTGAAATTGATTTAGGAAATATAACCGATGTAAAAAATGTAATCGTACATGGTTTAACTGAAAAAGGTAGCTGGATTTACCCACATAAAAATATAGAGCTAAAAATCAGTAATGATGGCGAAAATTTCAATGATGTTTCTTTTGATGTCGCTACTGAAATTGTAGGTAACCAGCATTTAAGAACGAGTTTAATATTAAAAGACGAAAAGACAACTACCCGGTATTTGAAAATTACAATTAGAAACTATGGCACTATCCCTTCGGGTATGGCAGGCGCCGGACATAAAGCATGGTTGTTTGTAGATGAGATAGAGGTGAATTAATTTGAAAGTTGGATAGCCCCATGCAAAAAAGAACAATGCACAGTTGAACATTTAATAAATTGTTGTTGCCGGATGTTTGCATCATATAATAAAAAATATCTTTAATAAATACTTTTATATACAAAATCGTTAGTAGCAGTTTTATTTCATAGTTTAGTTAAGAAAGTATAATAAAACTGTGTAAGAAATGAAAAGCTGCCCGTTTCCGGACAGCTTTCACTGCTTATATATCTGTCAACTTGCGTACGTAATGTTATCAGGGCTTATCCCACCATACTCTTGTCATAAAAGTATTGGTTCCCTGACTGGAAATTGCAGCATCATAGTTTGTACCATTAGCTGATGCTTCGGATGATGGATAAAGCATTCTTCTGGGTATTTGTCCACCGGTTGCATTACCTACATAGTTTACCGGTGTCAAAGCAGGGTATCCACTACGTCTCCAGTTTGACCATGTTTCATACCAATCTAAAAAGCTTGCTAACCAGTATTGAGAATTGATTTGATCATAACTATCCGCATAAGGATGTGCCGTCAGATAGGCTGTAATATCAACCCCAGCAATAGCAGCAGAAGCATTGTATTGTACAAACTGTTCCATTGCTGCGGTAACTCCATTGTTGTAATGTGTAGCGGCACCTGCGCCTACACTCCATCCTCTTTTTGCGGCTTCAGCAAGTAATAACTCTTGCTGTCCATAAGTAGCCAAAACAGTTGGGCCTGCATTTGTAAGGAATATATCACTTCTGATAGTTGAATAGTTACTAATATTTCCCGGAAATCCCGGTGCCGTTGAAACATCTGTAGCACCACCATTTTGATCATATCCGTTTGGCAAGCCAATTTGTAATGCAGGTACTGTACTTCCTGATGAACGCACTCTTGAAAGATATTGTAAACGAGGGTCGTTATTTGTTTTCAGGTAGTTTACAAATGTTCTGCTTAAATAAACTTCACCATTCTTACAAGCTTTCCACTCACCATCATCACCTAGTATGTTGCTATTGCGATTTACGGTTTGACGACCACCGGTTGCATCATGCTTCACAAGTGCATTGTCAGCATTTGATGTCATAGGTCCTTTTGCATACCCTTTTTCAACCCAGGTTTTTGCAGCTGCAGGATCTACTTTTGTCAATCTCATGCCTAAACGAATCATTAGGCTATTAGCCAGTTTTTTCCATTGCGCAGCAGGGGCAGCTGTAGCTCCGTAAATAAGATCGCCTGTACCGGGCTTATCTGCACTTACATCCAGCGCTGTACCTGCTTCATCCAACTCTTTCAACATATCTAAGTAAATGCTCTGTTGCTTATCATACTTAGGCGTAAAAATTCTGCCGTAGAATCCAAGACCTGCTTCAGTATAAGGAATTTCGCCATATAAATCTGTAATGCGATGAAATATCATCACTTTCATGATTCTGGCAATCTGATAAAGATTCTTGTAGTTGGGTTTATCTTTTGTTAACGCTAAAAGATCAACTACATATTTTACCTGATCCTTATAGGCAACATCAAAATAGGCATTGGCCCATGCATCATTCTGCATATACTTATCGCCGGCATACCAACTGGCATTGGCTAAATGTTGAGTAAACATGCCGCAATAGATAATATTTACCCGCCATACTTCATAACTAAAATCACTATTTCCAGTGTATTCTAATTGAGATTTCGTAAGATTATAAACAGGCGGATAATTGGCAGCAGAAGCGCCATTGGGGTCAGTATTTAATTCTTCAAACTTCTTTGTACAGGCTGCGAACATCAGCGAAGCTCCAACCAGAAAGAATATTTTATTTATAAGTTTCATATCGCTTTATTTTCAGTTGTTATTTTAATTAATTAACTCTTAAAATCTCACATTCAGATTTAAACCATAGCTCTTTACACTTGGCAAACTGGCGTATTCCAAACCAATTGAGGAATTGTTACTATAGTTTGCCTCAGGGTCAATGTTTGGTGTATTTCTTTTAATATAAAATAAGTTTCTGCCAACCAAAGAAATGGTTAATCCCTGAATTTTTCCTTTGAGCGAATTACGGATGGGTACGTCATAAGAAAGTGTCAATGAACGGAACTTAATAAAATCTGCTTTATAAGTTTGTACATAAGAGATATTGGCCAATGCGCCATAATAATTTTGAGCTGAAATATTTGTTGTTACTGCTGTTCCAGATGCATCAACACCTGTAACCGTTACACCCGACGTACGTCCTTCCAATGTGTTTTTATGCAATCCATTCGCATAGGCTCTTGCATTGGTACCTGAATAAATCCAGCCGCCATATTTATAATCAATCAAGAAATCAAGGCTGAATTTCTTATACTTAAGACTATTATTCCAGCCACCGGTTGTAGGATGAATACTGGTTCCTACAGGAATCAGATTGTCAGCCGCCATAGGGAAACCACTTGCATTAACCACTAAAGCATTGTTCTTTGATGGATCTCTTTTAAAATCATAAACCATAACCTGAAAAGCTGGAAGACCCAAACGATGCTGTGTAAAACCTCTTGTTGTACGCGACTGTGCCAGACTCATGAAGTTTTGACCTTCGGCAAGTTGCACCACCTTATTTTTATTGTTAGCAATATTAAATGAGGTATTCCAGGTAAAGTTTTTGCCTTTAACAGGAGTACCGCCAATCAAAAGCTCAATTCCATTATTTTGAACTTTACCAATGTTTACGATAGCAGCATCATAACCTGATGTTGGTGAAACGCTGGCTTGTACAATATCGTTAATTGTATTTTTCTTATACCAAGTAAAATCAAGATTCAAACGGTTGTCTAAGAAATTGAGCATAGTACCCACTTCAAATTCTTTTGCCTGAAGCGGTTCCAGATCTTTATTGGGTATCAAATTTGGCAATGAACCAATTGCCTGCCCGTTGATGGCGCCACTGGAATTATAATACAAAGCTGTTTGAAATGGATCCGCATCACGTCCCACTTGAGCATAACCTAATCTAACCTTTCCAAAACTCAACCAGGATGGTTTGAAGTTTTCAGAGAATACATATGAGACATTTACAGAAGGATAATTATATGAATTATTTGCAATAGGTATGGTGCTTGACCAATCGTTACGATCGGTAACATTTACAAACAAGAAATTTTTATAAGACAACTCCAAACTACCATAAACAGAATTAACATCTTTTCTTGGCGTGCTTGTTGTTGCATTATTGGAAGTTGCAGCACCGGGGTTATATAAGTAAGGGAAAGCCAACCCACTAGCATTGATTGTATTAATTTTTTGTCTTTCTTTCAATGCGTTAGCACCCACTGTAAAATTAGCATTGATAGTAGGTGTTATGTTTTTATTGATACCTATCAATAAATCAAAATTGCTTTGGTTATAAAACCAATTGATATCGTTATCAAGACTACCACCTCTTCTATATGCTGTTCCTGTAGTAGTGATTTGCACGACGTTAAATGAATAGTTGTCGTTTCCAAAACGACCTTGTATGTACAACCACTTCAATGGAGCATAACGCAGACTTGCAACTGTAAAGGTTCTGTTCTTTGAAGTATTGTTTTGAAATTTATTTGCAGCAAAAAATGGATTGGTAGTAAAGGCGTCGCCACTGTATTCAATTTCGTTGCCCAAAGCGTCATATCCTTTACCAAGGTAATCTGCATTTACATTGGGAGGTAGAAAATTGATGGCATAGTTTCCGTTACCGGGCGCATCACTCAGGTTACTTCTGTTTTTTCCTTCTTCTTTTGAATAAATGATAGATGCCTGACCCGACCACTTGTTTGATAGCTTATAATTTGCTTCAATACTTACATTATTACGAGTATATTTTGAATTGGGATAAACACCGGCATTGCGCAAATCACCCAGTGACAATCTGAAATTTCCCTGTTCATTTCCACTTGTAATAGAAACTGTATTACTAAAAGTAGAACCCGTATTATAAAAGCGGTTTAAATTATCGCCTTGCGCTGAATATGGCTTTAAACTGCCATCAAAAATGGGAACATTAGAACCGTCTAATCTTGCGCCCCAGGATGATAAACCCGTATTCATTGCGGAAATTGCATCAACCGGCTTATTGCCAATTGTACCCTGACCATACTCATTTTGAAAATCAAGAAAATTATTAATCTTGTCAATCTGCACGTTACTGTTCACTTCAATACCCAAACCTTTTTTACCTTTTCCTGATTTTGTAGTTATCATAATAACTCCGCCTAATGCTTGCTGACCGTAAAGTGCTGCTGCAGCACCTCCTTTTAGTACAGATATTTCTTCGATATCATCAGGATTGATACTGGTAAGGCCTTCACCCAAGTCAGCTCCACCCCACATACCAGCACTACCGAAATTATTATTGTTAAATGGAATACCATTTACTACATACAATGGACGACCACCACTCAGCGAACTCATTCCTCTGATGAGTACATTGGAAGAACCGCCGGGACCGGTAAGAGGTCCACTACTGTTTACACCAGCAATTTTACCTACAAGAGAATTTCCAATATTAATTTCTCTTGACTTTGTAAATTCTTCACCACCTACTTTAGTAACTGAATATCCTAATCTCTTTGTTTCCTTTTTAATGCCCAAAGCTGTTACCACTACTTCATTCAATGCTGCATTACTTTGTATCAGGTTAATTGAAATAGAATGGTCATCTCCTACTACCAATTCCTTTGAATCATAACCTATGTATGAGATAACCAATACGTCACCTTTTTTTGCATTAATGCTAAACTCACCGTTGTTATTGGTAACAGTACCATTGCGGCTACCTTTTACTTGAATCGATACGCCTGATAAAGGAAACCCGTCAGCACCAATCACTTTTCCGGTTATATTATCTTGCTTATTCTTAATTTTAATCTCGTCAAAAGAAACATAATCCGCAAAGTTATTTGTAGTAGTATTTTCAGATTTCTGTCTGTCATCTTCTTTTGCCGAAACGATAACATAGGTTTTATCGCCTATTTTTTTGTAATTCAAACCCGTCCCTCTTAGCAGCATATCCAGAATTGACTCAACAGAACTGCGAGGATTTTTTATTTCATCAACCGAAGTTTCGGCAATGGCCGGTTCAGAAAAAAGAAAGTAAATATCCTTTTTCTTATTCAACTCTTTTAAAGCTGAAAACAAAGTTTGTTTACCAGATTTTGCTTCTGTTTCATTTTCGGCAGACACGTTTACAGTTGCATTTTTCTTTTTGCCCGAATAAGCATAAAGATTTTGCGCCTGCGACTGGGTCAGCGAAAAAAGAAATCCGGCAAAAAACAATGCACTGATTTTTTTGTTTGTAACCATTTGTCTCATAGCAAGTTTAGTTTAGATGTTTTATTTGCTTGTAATAGTGATACTATCTCCTACTTTATTAATGGTGCAGTTCTGTGATATTGAAATCGCCTCCAATAACACATCCAGGTTGTCGTTTGGCATCATACCCGTAAGTACAATACCTTTCACTTTATCATCTGCAAGTTTTATCTGCACCCCATAAATTTCTTCAATCTGTTTTGCGGCTGACTCCATAGGCGTATTATCAAAATCAATCTTTCGTTCTGTCCAAGCTATTACTTTATCAGCCTGCATAGGCTTATATTGAAGTCCTTGTTGGTCAAATTCTACATAATCTCCCGGAATCATCTTTTTTGTGTGGCCGTCTTTGGTTTCAATGGTTACGCTTCCTTCTGTAAGCAAAACGCTGTTTTTATTATTTCGGTTTATTACATTAAACTGAGTACCGGTAACAATAATTTTTAAGTTCTCAGTGTGTACGATAAACTTATTATGTGTTGTATTTTTTTTAACCTTAAAAAAAGCCTCTCCTTTTACCCATACTTCTCTTTCAGCTTTATCGTTCCATTCTTTTCCAAGATTAATTGTTGTGTTGGCATTTAAAGTAACTTCAGAACCATCGGGAAGTAAAAACTTCTGTAAATGCCCATAAGTTGTTGAATAACTTTTTGCGACTTCTTTACCCTTTTGAAAATATTTGAAAAAAACAACACTCCCAAAAACACAAATCAACATTGCAGCTACTGCCATCCATTTTTTATTTTTCAATCCCAAGACTCTAATAGGAGCTTTTTTCTCGTCATTAATTCTTTTCATTGCTTGTTGAAATGAAGAATTAATCTGTTCCGATGCTACATCTTTCTCTCTAATCAAAATATAGTTTAAGAATACAACAGCGTCTTCCGACATACTTTTAAGCTCCCCATCAGAAGATATTAATGCCTCCCAAGCAAATGAATTTTCGTTTCCAAGCTTATGATACCAAGCCATAAAACATTCATTTTCAATTACTTCTTCTATATTTTTAAACCTGTTTCCCATATTAAATCTACCTTCCATAATATTTAAGTGCTGATTTTTAAGATTTTGTAACTATGATTTTGAAACTTTTTTAAATTGAGCGCAAAATACCGCAATTCAATTGCAAAGACAGTGAAATCTGATAAGCCAGAAAATATTGAACCGTTGGAAGATTTACAAGCTTTGTCTTTAATAAAAAGCGGAAATAAAGTAGCATTTGAAGCATTTTTTAAAAAATATTATCCATTACTTTTTCAGTATGGAAAAAAGCTATGCTCGGATGCAAAGGCGCTAGAAGACCTAATTCAAGATTTATTTGTGGAACTATGGCAAACTGGTGCATCAAAAAATATAGAATCTCCAAAAGCCTATTTACTATCATCATTGAGGTATAAACTCTATAAACAGTATAGAATTAATCAAAAGCAAAGTGATTTTCCCCAATCAAATGTTTGTACTCCTTTTGAACTTAGCACAGAAGATTTTTTAATAACTCAGGAAATATCTCAAAACAAAATCAAGAAGATATTTGACGCCATGTATAAATTATCAGACCGGCAAAAAGAAATAGTTTACTTAAAAATTTTTAAAGGTCTTAGTTACGATGAAATTGCACCCATTATGAATATTAATTATCAGGCGTCCCGCAATCTTTTTAGTCAAGCTATAAAATCGCTTCGTCAATTACTCGTTGAAGCATAAGATTAAAATCGTTTTGGGAAAGGTAAACTAGTTGAACAATCGGTTTCGTAAAGAATCTCAGAAGTCTTATTAATTTTGAAATTCAGTTTCAATACCTTTGAAACTAATATTTCAATATTTTACAAATGACTAAGAAAACTGCTCCTTCCAACCAATCTGATAGTTTTGAAAAGATCCCTGTTCAGATATTTTCTGACTCAAAAGCAGGTTCAGCATTCGTAGCCCGGCAAATAGCAGACTTCATACGTGAAAAACAAAAGAAGAAAGAAAAATGTGTTTTAGGCCTTGCTACCGGCTCTACACCCAAGTCTTTATATGCCGAACTTGTAAGATTGCATCGTGAAGAAAAACTCAGCTTCAAAAATGTAATCACTTTTAATCTTGATGAATATTTTCCTATTGATAATCATGCTTTGCAAAGTTATAGCAGGTTTATGAGGTCTCATTTATTTGACCATGTTGATATACTACCTAAAAATATTCATATCCCTAATGGTGAAATCAATAAAGAGAACATTAAAGAACATTGCCGTCAATACGAACAAATGATTGCAGATGCAGGAGGCATTGATTTACAAATATTGGGCATTGGCAACAATGGGCATATCGGATTTAATGAACCCGGTTCCGGTATCTATTCAAAAACAAGACTCATTACTTTAGACAACTCTACTCGCATTGCAAATGCTTATGAATTTGCAAACATATCTGAGGTGCCCCGTCTGGCAATAACAATGGGCATCAGTACCATTTTGCAATCAAAGAAAATTATCTTACTTGCCTGGGGAGGCGCTAAGGCTCCTGTAGTAAAAAAAGCAGTAGAAGGCGATGATACAGAGCAAGTGCCTGCCTCATTACTGCAAAATCATGATGATGTGACATTTATTGTAGATGAAGCAGCTGCTGCTGAGCTTACAAGAAACAAATCGCCATGGTTGGCAGGTGACTGTGAGTGGACTCCTTTTCTTATTAAGAAAGCGGTTGCCAATATGGCTTTGAAATTGAAAAAGCCTGTACTTAGTTTAACCAATACAGATTATAACGAATATGGCCTTAGCGATTTGCTGGTAGAGAAAGGGGATGCTTATGAAATAAATCTTCAGGTTTATTACATGCTAAGGGACTCCATTACCGGATGGCCGGGTGGCAAGCCTGATGTTAATTTGCCAACACATCCCGAACGCTCTATTCCTTATCCAAAGCGTGTAGTTATTTTTTCTCCCCATCCTGATGATGATATTATAAGTATGGGTGGTACATTTCAACGATTACATGATCAAAGACATGAAGTACATGTAGCCTACCAAACCAGTGGCAATATTGCCGTTACAGATGAATTTGTAACCCGCTTCTTAGACTTCGCTGTTGGGTTTGAAGATATAGCAGGAATCAACTCAGGAAAATCAGGAAAAATTCTTGCAGATGCAAGGAAATTTATCTCCCGAAAAAAATCCAATCAGATGGACACACCTGTCATCCGCTCTATTAAAGGATTAATAAGACGTGGTGAAGCAAAAGCTACTTGCCGATATGTAGGCATTAAGGATGAGCATATTCATTTTCAGAATTTACCGTTTTATGAAACCGGGGCTATTGAAAAAAAGCCCATGAGCGAAAAAGATATAAAACTTACCATTGACTTATTAAATGAAATAAGACCTCATCAGGTATATTGCGCAGGCGATTTTGCCGATCCGCATGGTACGCATATTGTTTGCTTTCAGGTTGTAATGGAGGCACTAAAAAGAATAAAGCAAAATGTAAACAAATCAAAAGATAATGAATGGATAAATGACTGCTGGCTTTGGTTATATAAAGGTGCATGGCAGGAATGGACAATAGAAGAAATTGAAATGGCTGTGCCCATGAGTCCAGATCAGGTTTTGAAAAAACGTTTTGGAATTTTTATACATCAGTCTCAAAAAGATATGGTACCATTTCAAGGAAGTGATTCCCGTGAATTCTGGCAAAGAGCCGAGGAACGAAATGCTAATACCGCAAATATTTATGCCGACTTGGGGCTTACTCATTATGCAGCAATGGAAGCATTTGTAAGGTATCATTACTAACCTTCCCTTACCATCTGCTATTTCATTAATAAGCACAATTGATAAATCATTTTTATTAGGGAACAATTCATTATTCAAATGCTCCCTCCAAAATGGAGAAGACTCCATTTTCAATTATATGCCTCTTTAATTGAATTTATTATTTGGCAAATATTTTCGTGGCTTAAAGTGCATATATCATGGGCTGCATTATCTCCACGCGAATGATAATAAAAACATCTTCGCTCCATTACCAGTGTTCGTTTCTTTTCAAAAGCAGGCAATTAATCTTTCAATAGGGTTCTTGACATCATACACAAGCAATGTTATTTGTGTGTATAGTACTTCAAATTTGAGAAAATAAAAAAAAGCCACCCATTGCTGGATGGCTTTTGAAAAATCAAGTTCTTATTAATTATGCTTCACAAATTTCTTCGCACCGATAATCTTGCCTGCGGAGTTAACAACTTCGCAAACATAAGTACCACTTGGTTTTGAAGACATATCAATATCAATCCTTGAATAAGTAATACCAGAAGATACAACGGCTTTCACCATTATCTTGGCTCCTTTTGCATCAAAGATCTGTACCGTTACATTTTCATTTGCCTGATTGAAAAAACGTACCTGGAATTGACCACGGTTCGGATTCGGATAAACATACAAGTTATCGGAAGCAAGACCCGTAACATCAATGGAGGCAGATGTTTGAGTACAACCATTAGGATCAGTATAAACCACTCTATATGTTCCTATGTCATCAACGGTAAGTCCATTCAAAGATGCGCCAGTAGCTCCGGCTATGGCTACGTTATTCTTCAACCATTGGTAAACACCACCACCAGGATTTACAACTGCGGTAAGGTTTACAGATTCAGGAGGTAATAACGCTGTTGTTCTGGATGCCAAAATGGATACAGTTGGCAGAGAATTTACATATAAGGTAGCTACGTTACTAAAGATAGTTGTACAAAGACCTGTAATCTGAACTCTGTAACTATTTGTATTCATAGCCAATGTAAGATTAGAGAATGACAATGATGATGTAGTAGCACCTGCAATGTTTACCCATGCAGAGCCATTCCATGCTTGCCATTGATAAGCCAACGGACCACCGGCATTTGGAGCTGTAACAGCAGTTACGTTAAATGTTGCATTACCGCCTACACAACCAAATTGATTAACGGGCTGAGCTGTTATGGTTGGTAACTGACCGTCTTTTACTGTTACAGTGAAAGAACAATTAGATACATTTCCGGCTGCATCTGTTGCCTTCCAGCTTACGGTTGTAGTTCCTAATGGGAATGCAGATCCGCTTGCCAATCCTCCAGTCAAAGCAGTAGTAACGCCAGGGCAATTATCTGTTGCTGTAACAACATAACTAACCACAGCAGTACAAGAACCTGCAGGAGTGTTTACTGTAATATTTGCAGGACAAGTAATTACAGGATTTTGATTATCAACAACCGTAACTGTAAATGAACAGGTTGAAGTAAGTCCGACACCATCTGTAGTCTGGAATGTATTTGTTGTTGTTCCCACAGGGAAAACACTGCCACTTGGCAATCCTGCGGTTTGTGTTACAGTCATTGCTCCAGGAACTGAACCATTTACATTCAGAATTATGTGCATATTGGGGAATCCAATAGTAGCTAAATCAGTAGGGGTAGTGATTCCACAATCTGCAGCTGAAATATAACTTGGGCCAGTTTGTGCAGAATTATTACTTCCTATAAAGAAACTATTATTTGAACCTCCTCCATCTGGTGTAAACAACTCAACAATTAAAACTGCATTGGCAGGTATAGATGGTGGTGCTGCCATTGGAACTGTCATGGTTGTCAAGTTTTGATCTGGTATTGAGAAATTCTGAGAATAAACCAGTGTACGAGTACCACCAGGGAAAGTTCCGGTAGTTTGCGTATATAAACGAATCGTTGCAGGTTGAGCACCACCTGAACCGGCTATTGCCTGTTCGATACCCACTTGAATCGAATTCACGTTCATAGCACCGGAGAGTGCTAAAGGCGCCAAATTATAAGCTCTCCAATAACTATTATCTGTATGAATGCCGCCTGCATTACAAGCAACTGAACCGGCTACGGGTACTTGAGATGCTGTTTGCTGAATTGAAACCGGCGTTTGTGGCGCACAGTTATCAGAAGCGGTAGGCATTGGATAATTAACTACAGCACTACACAAGCCCGGTGTATTGTTCACTGTAATAGGTGCCGGACATGTAATTGTAGGAGGCGTATTATCAACCACGGTTACTGTAAACGTACAACTTGGACCGGCTGCAGTTGTTGCTGTTACAGTGGTTGTACCTACGGGGAAGAATGAGCCTGAAGCAGGAGTAAGCGTTACAGGACCACACAATCCGGTAGTGGTAGGTGTTGGCAATGTTACATTAGCACCGCATTGACCGGGGGCTGAGTTCACCGTCATATTTGCAGGACAAGTGATAACACAAGCGGCACCACAACATGCAGGCTGACTAACTGTAAAATCATCCACTCTCCATCCGGTAGCTCCTACACTTCCATCAGTACCAATTCTGAATCGCAACTTACATGGTTGACCTATTGCTGCACCTGGAAGATTCGCAGTTGTAACAATATAACCTCCACTATTACCTGTCCATGCTTGTCTGCCTCCCAATGGATTTCCAAATGAAGAACTTACAGTTCCATTATATCCACCCGCTGTAAATGAACCACCCGCAGCAATGATATCCTGATAGGCGCCGCCGTTAATGGATATTTCAAGTACAGCTCCATCAAAAGTATTTTCAGTTGCATAGTTGTTTCTAAAATTAATCTTAGCCCCTGTACCTGGTACAAATGATGGTGTCTCTAACCGCTTATCAGATAATGTTGAAGGATTATCAATAAATGCAGCATTGGGTGCTGAGAATGGAGAGGTGGTAGAAGTAACCCACATTGTAGAACCTGAAGCATTTGTAGCAACCCAACCTGCTGGTAAAGCAGGAGCCACTACTGCATCAAAGTTTTCTGAAACAACATTATTGGTTGCGCCTAATGTATAGGTTATAGTCTTCGTACCTAAATTGGTTGCACCATCTTGTAAAGCAAGTGAAACAGTAATTGTACCACCGCAAGTTGCTACAGAGTTATTAAAAGTAAATGAACCTGTAGCAGCACCGCCACCGGATGCAAGTACTCCATAATTCTGGCTTGTAGTTATAGGAATTACACCGCCACTGGCTTGTAAAGTAGCAACAAGGTTTGCAGTGGGTGAGGTTCCATTATTGATGAGTTGCACACTAATAGTAACCTGCTCCTGAGGGTCAATAGCACTGTTATTGGGCACACAACTTTCTGCTGTAAGTGATACAGTACCTAAATCAATTGACGGAGCAGCAGCACAACCGCCGGTTAAAGTAAAGTTAGCCACACGTGTTGACTGATTGGCATATTGAGATGTAGCCCAGAATGAACCATTATTGGGCGTGCCTGCAGATGAGTAATCCTGTACAACAGTATTGTAATCACCCCATCTAAATCCACCAAATCCGGTGGATGCGTTAATGATAACTGATTCGGGCAATGTCATTGTGTTAAGGGGATCAGAAGCATTGCGTCCTGTGTATCTTATTGAAGGATGCGTCATAGGTGAGCCTTTACCGGCAACGTCGTACATTAATGCTATATTACCGCAGCCATCCATAGAAATACCCGGCATCCAACGACTGTTACCATCAGCGCCTGCTACATTTCCTTGTTGAAATACTGTCCAGTTGGGACCCGCCTTTCTAAACTCGTACCAGCGAACCTGGCCTAAAGAACCATTTGCAATAGTATGAGCAGCAACTATTGATTCTGTTCCCCCATTATTTCTATAATTTACTCTAAACATCATACGAGGGGAAAGTGAACCGAGGTTAGAACCCGTTTGCTGAGGAATAGAACCAGCTGTTGACCATGCATTTACTGTCATATTTGCAACCGCACCTACTGTTATAGATGGACCTGCAAAATTTGGTGTTACTTCAAAAATTCCCATTTGAGTAGAGCTGGAAGGCACAAGGAACAAACCATTTTGAGTTGATGGTGTCATGCCTTCTAAAGTAACCACACCCATTGCAATCATATTAGGGATGTTAATTCGCTGTCTCACCATTTGAGCAGTAGCATTACCAGCCAGCATAGCAGCACGGTCAAATGCCCAAACCGAGGTACCTAAGAATGCAGTACCTGCCGAGTTGAAGTCATTTGTATATGCGTAATATGCATTATGCCAAACTGCAAATTTTGGATAATCAGGGAAAAATGAGGCATCGGTATATTCGTAAATTTTCCATGTACCCAGTGGGTCAGGCGTTGTTGAAACTGCAATGATCAACTGGCTACAACAAGCAGATGGACCAAATTCAGCCATAAACCATCGGTCGGCTAATTGATCGTATAAAACAATTGGGTCACCCGAACCAGAAAAGCCTGTAAGTGCTGATAAAATTCCTGTTGCAAGTGGTGTTCCCGTTTTGTTCCAAATTCTATATCGGGAGCCTGAAGTATTGTTTACTATTTGAATTACATGGTTTGGGCCTGCCGCCATATTATTATCGGATGGTTGCAAACCCGGAGCATTATCCCCATCAAAATTAACACCCAATGTAGTAGTAGGTGTTTGAAGAGGCGACTGCACGGGAGGCGGAGTCGGGTTTTGGCCACGCATAGCAGCATTATATTGCCTTAATATCGTTTCCCGCATTTCTTCCTCCAATCTTTCTTCTGTTTCTTCCTGATGTCGACCTTTCATAATTGGGCCTTCAGAAGTACGGGTTATTAAAAGTGGTGCCCCATACATGGTAGTGTTATCTATGTCAGCTAGTCGAGGTGTAGTCCTTACTAAATGACCTTTAACAGCCGCAGTCTCAGGTTTTAGCTGAGCATTTGCCAATGAGGCAACCAATAACAATGAAAGTGTTGCGAAAATGCAACGGGTAAAAATTTTTCTCATAATAAAAGTTTATTTGGTTGACCTATTAAAAGTAAGAATTAAGACAAACCATAACAAAAAAAATATTTCACCCCCCCCTTTTATCAAAAAATATAGCCGATAATCATTGATTTTTAGGCTTCCAGCCATCTTTTAACCCAACTGTACGATTAAAAATCAGGTGACTTCTATCGGATTCATTATCAATAGCATAGTAACCCTTTCTTAAAAATTGATAAAGATTTACATCTGACTGTTCACAAATTGAAACTTCTGCAAACCCTTTAATTATGTTTAATGAATCGGGATTCAGGTATTCTTTAAAATCACCTGCTTCTGAGGCGGGATCTTCAACACTAAATAAACGGTCATATTCTCTCAACTCAACTTCAACATAATCTGAAGCACTTACCCAATGCAGTGTACCCTTTACATGTATGCCGCTTGTATCATTCCCACTTCTGCTCTCGGGAATATAAGTGCAATGAATTTCTGTTACATTGCCGTCATCATCTTTTATTATCGATTCGCACTTGATTATGTAAGCCCCTTTTAATCTCACCATTTGCCCCGGAGCCAGCCTAAAATATTTCTTAGGCGGATTTTCCATAAAATCTTCTTTTTCTATCAATACTTCACGGCTAAATTTTATTTTCCGGCTACCCGCATTTTCATCTTCAGGGTTGTTTTCAGCATCTAACCACTCCCCCGCTCCCGAATAATTTGTAATTACAATTTTCACGGGATCAAATACTACCATTCTTCTCCAGGCGATTTTATTCAGATGCTCTCTTACACAAAACTCAAGCAAGCCAACATCCACTATATTTTCTCTTTTTGCAATTCCAATACGATCACAAAACTCCCTGATACTTTCAGGCGTATATCCTCTTCTTCTCATCCCGCTAATGGTTGGCATTCGGGGATCGTCCCATCCGGTTACATGGCCCTCATTTACTAATTGTAAAAGTTTTCTTTTGCTGGTGATGGTATAATTAATATTTCTTCTTGCAAATTCGTATTGATGTGAAGGATAAATTTCCAGATGCCGGATCAGCCAATCATATAATTCACGATGGGGCACAAACTCGAGTGTACAAATTGAATGCGTGATATTTTCAATTGAATCACTTTGGCCATGTGCCATATCATACATTGGATAAATACACCATTTGCTTCCGGTACGATGGTGATGAGCATGTTTAATTCTGTAAAGAATAGGATCCCGCATCAGCATATTGATGTGTGCCATATCAATTTTTGCTCTTAAGGTTCTGCTTCCATCCGGGAATGCTCCGTCTTTCATTTTTTCAAATAACTCCAGATTTTCTGCAATGCTACGGTTTCTGTATTTACTATTACTGCCGGCTTCTGTCGGTGTGCCTTTCATAGCGGCTATTTCTTCGCTAGTGCTATCATCAACATAGGCCAAACCTTTATTTATTAATGTAACGGCATATTCATAAAGCTGATCAAAATAATCAGAAGCATACAATTCATGCTTCCAGGTAAAGCCAAGCCATTTAATATCCTCCTTTATACTTTCTACATATTCTGTTTCCTCAGTAACGGGATTTGTATCATCAAACCGAAGGTTGGTATAGCCTTGATATTTTTGTGTAAGGCCAAAGTTGAGACAAATACTTGATGCATGGCCAATATGCAAATAGCCATTGGGTTCGGGTGGAAAACGTGTAACGATTTGTTTATACTTACCCGCCCTTAAATCTGCTTCAATTATTTCTTCCAGAAAATTGAGCTGTTCTTCATTTTTAAATTCTTCTGTCATAGGTGTGCAAAGTTAATTATTCAAACACCAGTCTCCATATTCTTTTGTTGCAATTTCATAATACCTGTTGACCTGTATCATAGTTTCACTACCGTGTGGAGTTTAGTTTTGACTCCTAAAAAAAATGTATGACCCCACACTTTTACAATGTAAATATTTCCTGGAGCCAAGATCGAAAAGGTATGATGTGCTCTCCCGAGTTAAACTTAAAAACAAATAACAATTGTGGTTGTATTGAAGTGGCTACACCGCCCGAATTTCCAAAGGGCATTGCCGGCATCTGGTCACCGGAGCATCTATATACAGCAGCAATAAGCAGCTGCCTGATGACCACATTTTTAGCAATTGCCGAAAATTTCAAATTGGATTTTTTATCTTTTCATTGCCAGGCAAAAGGAAAGCTTGATAAAGTGGATGGCAAATTTTTGATGACCGAAGTATTTCTGGAGCCAAAAATTGAAATTGCTAATGAAGCAGATAGGGAAAAAGCAGAAAAAGTTTTATTAAAGTCGGAAGCGGCTTGTCTTATTTCAAATTCAGTAAAGTCGGTAATAATTATGAATCCGGTAATTGAAGTAAAAGCATCAGCATAACTTACTCATCCGAATAGTTTTTGGTAAATCGCACTACTGCGCTTCCTGTAAAACCGGTAAGGGGTACCTTTGTTTTTTCTAAAGAAATTTCAATTGCAATAGTTTCATTAAACCGTTGATAAATAATATCAGCCACTTCCATTACAAAGGTTTCCAATAAATGACGAGGCTTTTTCATTTCTGTTTTTATAATATCAAACAACACGCCATAATCCAATGTATCATGTAGCGCAACAACTACCGGCAACTTCGGTTCATAGGTAACTTTTAGGTTTATAATAAAATCGTTTCCTGCATTTTGCTCTTCATGATACAGGCCATGAAAAGCATGAAACCGCAGGTTGTTAAGCGATATCGTTAATAATTCTTGCATTTTATTAATGTATTCCTTTTGCGCCCAGATAACGCTCTGCATCCAGCGCAGCCATACATCCACTTCCTGCAGCCGTTACAGCCTGACGGTAAATTTTATCTTGCACATCGCCCGCTGCGAAAACGCCCTCTACGTTGGTTTTAGAAGTGCCTGGAACGGTCTTAATATAGCCCGCATCGTCCATATCAATTACGCCTTTAAATATCTCGGAATTGGGCTGATGCCCAATAGCAACAAAAAATCCATTAACCGGAATCGTGTTCGTTTCATCGGTCTTGTTATTCTTTATTCTTACGCCTGTTACCGTCTTATCTCCCAGTATTTCATCAGTATCCGTATTCCAATACACTTTTATATTGGGTGTGTTTAAGACTCTTTCCTGCATTACTTTGCTGGCACGCATTGCATCTCTGCGTATTAGCATGTGAACGTTTGTACACAGCTTAGAAAGATAAAGTGCTTCTTCTGCAGCCGTATCACCTGCTCCTACAATGGCTACTTCTTTGCCACGAAAGAAAAAGCCATCACAAACCGCACAGGCACTTACGCCAAATCCGTTTAGTCGTTGTTCACTTTCAAGCCCCAGCCATTTTGCAGAAGCACCGGTTGCAATGATTACACTGTAAGCCTCTATCCAATCACCATCATCAATCTGTACTTTATATGGTTGTACTGTAAAATCAACTTTTGTTGCTAATCCAAAGCGAATATCGGCTCCCATTCTTTTGGCCTGCTTTTCAAAATCTACCATCATCTCCGGCCCCTGCACACCATCGGCATAGCCGGGATAATTTTCTACCTCTGTTGTAATGGTTAACTGCCCACCCGGCTGAATACCCTGATATAAAATCGGTTTTAGATTTGCTCTTGATGCATAAATTGCAGCAGTATATCCCGCCGGGCCTGAGCCAATAATGAGACAGTTTACTCTTTCCATTAATCCTGTTTTAAAATTTTTCAATTAAGGGTCAAATTTAATGCATATTCATTTGATGTATGGCAACATCAGTTACATATCAATCATACGCTATAGTAGAAATGCTAACGGGGAATGATGAGGGTTCTAAACTGAGAGGCATAACCCCCGAAATATCCTAATGCACCACCAGTAATATTATTTATCACCTTGGTAGGAGTAGCAAAAGGATTGCCAACTGATGCATAAGTATATTCCATAGTGCGCCAAAAATCATAAGTTGCTTTATCAATATTAGAAAGCTTGAGTATAACTGTATCTCCTTTTTCAAAAAAAGTATAGCCTTCTTCATGGCTTTCATTTCTGTTTACGCCTCTTTCTACCTGAATTTCATAGACGGTTCCATCAATTACCTGATCATCATACACCGAATTGAGTCCAGGATAAAACGGCTCATTATTCCGTTTTGTAAAATATCTTACATAATCGCCAAAACCGGGTGGATCAAATGCTTTAAGCATCACCATTACTTTTTCCGGCGCATTACCGGCCGGAGCATTTTTCCAATATATTGAATCTATACGACGGGTGATGCTGGGGATTTTTGTTGAAGCATTGTATTCTTTTCCTTCAGAAACAATTCGCAGGTTGTATTGTGTATTTAAACTACCATTAAAAGCAGTTGCCGGGCTTGCAGGATCGTTTGAGTAGTAATAAAAGCTGTAACCGCCCCCAACTGGAATGCTATACTCTTTTAATTTATGCGTTTGTATTCCGTTTGAAACATATACTTCAGCGTTGTGTACAAACCCTGAAGCTAACAGTCCTAAATCAATAGAAGAAAAATAATTCATGCTTTTTGATAGATACACAATGGGAGGTTGCCCGTTTTCTATAGTAGCTTCTACAACCAATTTGGGAGGAGCATTTTCTAAATCAAAATGAACAGCTTTTTCGCAGCCGGAAAGCATTAATCCTGTAAATAAGAAAATTCCGATAATCTTTATCATATCAAAACAAAATTACATGCTATTTGATTTTCCTGAAATAAAGAAAAAAAAATCCCGTTCTTTTTTGAGAACGGGATATGGTTACTAATCCATCAATAATTACATTAACCCAAATAGGCTTTTAAAGCGCTGCTATATCTTGCTTTTTGAAGACGCTTAATAGCTCTTTCCTTAATCTGACGAATACGTTCTTTTGTAAGATCATACTTTTGTCCGATTTGCTCAATCGTAGTGCCTTGTTCGCCATCTAGTCCGAAATAAGCATTTACGATTTCTGCTTCCCGAGGTGATAATGATTTTAATACACGACGGATTTCGTTGCGAAGTGAATCTTTCATAACATCATCATCGGTATCATCGCTGCCTTCCAGCAGATCGCCCATGGCTACATCCTCTGCTTCATGCACGGGAGCATCCAGCGAAGTGTGGCGGGTGTTACTTTGAAAGATGTTGTTGATTTCTGTTTCGCTCATCTCCAGCAGTTCTGCTAGTTCTTCGGTAGATGGTTCTCTTTCATGTTCTTGTTCAAAAGCCATGTAAGCCTTGTTGGCTTTGTTGTAAGTGCCAATTTTGTTTTGAGGCAAGCGGACTAATCTGCCCTGCTCTGCCAACGCCTGCAGGATGGACTGGCGAATCCACCAAACGGCGTAAGAAATAAATTTGAAACCTTTGGTTTCATCAAAGCGTTGTGCCGCTTTAATCAATCCGAGGTTGCCCTCGTTAATCAAATCACTAAGTGATAAACCCTGATGTTGGTATTGCTTAGCCACAGATACTACGAAACGAAGGTTAGCCTGAACCAGTTTGTCAAGTGCCCTTTGAGAATCTACCGGATTCCTGTTAAACATTTTGATTCGCTGGGCAAGTGTGGTTTCTTCCTCGGGCGTAATCATTGGAATTTTAGAAATCTCCTGAAGGTACTTTTCTACCGCCTGGCTGTCTCTGTTCGTAATCTGGGTAGCAATTTTTAGCTGCCTCATAGTGCTTGAGTGTTACTTTTAAAAAACGTAATTAAGAGTTGGTTTTTTAAAGGAAAGTTGCAAAGGGTAAGTTAATTACTGCGACCGTCCAAGTCTGTCTGCAAAAATAAGTTTTAATTTTTGCTTCTCATAGCGTTTCAATTAAAATATTATTCCAACTTATCCACGCAATCGGTTTCGGTTGTGCAAAACACATATTTGCACGTGTAAAATTTAATACAAACTGAAATAGTTGTACACAGAAACTAATTTGAAGACAACTTGACCTTTGATTTATTCCGGTTTCTTAAATAAACCCAAAGTGCGGCTCCTGTAATAAAAAGTAACGTAGAAATGACTTCGGCCTGTGTGGGTTTAAATCCAAAAATATCCAAACGGGTGTTTACCCTAATTTTCTCAATAAAAAATCTTTCTAAACCATTCAGCATCAGGTAAAGTGCAAATAAAGTTCCGGGTGTTTTCAGTTTTTTTCTAAAATACCAAAGCACAAAAAACAAAATGATACAAGCCACTATTTCGTATAAAGGTGTAGGAAATACACCTTCAGGTAGTACAAAGCGGTATTTATCAGTTTCGCCTGCTATTTCCACACCCTCTCTCGCCACATTGTGTGGGTAGGTATAGCTCCACATCCAATCGGGTAGCCAACTAATGGGTTTTTTCAATTTATTTACAATGCCCCAATCGCCATCGCCCGAAACCTGACATCCTATTCTGCCTATTCCATAAGCCAACATCAGTGCAGGTGCAGCCGCATCGTTGAGATGCCAAAAACCAATTTTATATTTTCGGGCATACCACCAAATAGCAAGTGCTGCGCAAATAAGCCCACCATAAAAAGTTAATCCTTCGGCCGAAAATAAACTACCCATGGGATCCTGAATAAAACTATCCCAGGTTTCAAATGCATTAAAAATTTTGGCGCCTACTAATCCAAAAATGAGGGCGATAATGGTTATTTCTCCTACCCTGTCGTGCGGCCAAATCCTGATTTTTCTTTTTTCAGGTTTTGCCAGTTTTTGTTTGTTTTTTTCCCACCATTTGATGCCGGCAAATAATAAACCAAGGCCAATACCTGCTGGCCAACTACCGATGGTGGAAAAAATAAATGCCTGAGGATCTTCAGTAGCGGCATTGTCCATTATAAAAAGAGCCAGAATTTTGTAACCGAGTAAAAAACCCAGCAGAAAATTTAATCCTAACTCAATCGTCGTAGCCGGTCTGCCAACCATTATTTCCATTTCAGTGTACTGCAACAAACTCTGGCTTGACTTTCTTTTAAGTTCACGAGTCAATACAATAGCTGCAGCTATAAAAGCTAATGCCACAAAAAATCCAAATGAATTTACATACCTGAGAAATGGCCACTCAACTCCAAACAGGTCTTTAAAGGCGTAAAAGAGATTAGGATACATGAAACGGTAGTTGGTTAAAAGCGAATATACGCAGGAAACACGGGAGTTTAAATAACAAAAGTCCGGAGCATCAGACAATAAAATCTAAAGACTCCGGACGTATTCAAAAAAAAAGATTAATTGCAGTGCTCATCAAATGCACCTATCAGATTTTGAGCTATCATCTGCGCAGTTCTACCTTCTATTTGATGTCTTTCTACAAAATGCACCAACTGTCCATCTTTAAATAAAGCAATGGATGGTGAAGATGGAGGAAATGGCATCATGTGCTGACGCAAAGCTTTTACTGCATCATAGTCAAAGCCTGCAAAACTGGTGGTTAAATAATTCGGCTTTTTTACAGCATTGGCAACGGCCATCAATACACCCGGACGGGCTGTGCCGGCAGAACAGCCGCAAACTGAATTGATCATTACCAGCGTAGTGCCGCCTTTTCCCAATTGAGCTTCTACTTCTTCTGTTGTCAACAATTCATTGAAACCATTTTCGGTAAGCTCTTCTTTCATGGGTATTACAATCTCTTCTGGATACATGTTAATTTGTTTTTAATATGAACTGCAAAAATAACCAAAAGCAGATTCAGAATCATTCTCTTCAGCATTACAGCCAAAACTGTCAGTAGATTTTCCTTTATTCGGAAATATTGACTTACAAGGAAATTGAAAACTGACATATCTGACATATAAAATCTCATTGGAACAGGATTTGAAAAATCATTTCTACAAAACAATCAAAACAAAAAAAATAAGAATATGACAAACTTTAAATTCAACAACACTCCTTTTGAAGGCACATTAAACAATTTGGTTGACAACTTATTTGCAGAGCTTCCTGTTTTGTTTAAACAAGATTTTAACCAAACAGGTATGCAAGGTTTTGTTCCGGTCAACGTCAAAGAAACAGCGGACAGTTACATTTTGGATATTGTAGCTCCCGGTTTTGAAAAGACGGATTTTAAAATTAACCTGGATCAAAATCTGTTGACCATATCGGCAGAAAAAAGCAAAGCGGAAAAAGAAACAACAGACAAGCAAATCCGGAATGAATACAAATTCCGTTCTTTTAAGAGATCTTTCACAATAGACGAAAAAACAGATGCAACGAAAATAGAAGCATCTTACATCAATGGTGTGTTGACGTTAAACCTTCCTAAGAAAGTGGAAGTCAAACAAGCGGCAACAACGATAACTATAAAATAAGAAATTCAAATTTTTCTCATAAGCAGTTGGTTTTGGTTTACACCCTCCGTTTCTACGGAGGGTTTTCTTTTTAAACAATGAACATGGAACAAGGAATGATGAACATTGAACAAGGAATGATGAAGGTATGGCCGTTTTGCGCATTGAACAGGGAATGAAAGCAGATAAGCCAAAACAGTGCATTTTAACAGCCAACAGAATATAAACCTTTAAAAAACATTTCATGAATATAACCCTATTCAACTAATCAACCAATAAACTCTTCAATCAATCAATCCCCTTCCCGCTCCAATTCCAACCTCCCACCCTAATCAATCCCACAGCCTGTTTTCCTTCTGGTATCAATTAAATATTGAATTTTCCATTCTCCTTTCAATCTCACCAGTTGAAATGAGTTGACCCCGCAATGACTGAATTTTCCTTTATAAAAAAACCGGTAGGGCGTCCAGGCAATGGCTAAAGGGCCATCTGCTTTTACCGTGCCTGTCCACTCGTTGTTCCCGTCAAAACTTATTTGCTCATCCAACGAGTTTGGTTCTGCTTTACTCACTTGTTCTATAAATGCAGCGGCATCCTCCGATTTTACAATCGTATTTCCATCATTATCTCTTGCAATTGTTTGAAATATAACCTGCTCAACAAATACACTTTGCAGCATCAAACCATCGCTCTGCTTCATGGCTTTAAACATTTTCATAATAACTGTTTTTACTGAGTCGGCTGTTGATTGAGCTATTGAAGAAGCAGTAATAGACAATGATGTTAAGAGAATGAAAAAGTATTTCATACAAATCAATTTTAAGAGAATGTGGCAAATGAATTGAATAATATACCGTTGATAACAGTATTACTAAAGATAAAACGTATAGCCATGCAAATAACAAGATTAGTACAGGCGGTAATCCTGATGCTGATTGTAGCTATGGCAGCCGGTTGTGCCGCAGGTAAAGAGTACACCCGCAAAGTCTTTGCTTCCAGAGATTCAATTGAAGTAGTTGATTCGTCAAAACTTACCATCCGATTTTTGGAACTGGAAAGCCTTGAAGCAAAAGACGAGGGCTGGGTATCAACAGATATTATAATGGGCAGAGATACGGGCAGCAAAACAGCAGCCCTTGATAATCTGGCAAAAATATTTCCTGCAAAAAAAGATACCAGTAATGCAATTGTAAATATTTCAACCAACGACACTACCGTTGTTGCAAAAAATAATTCAATAGAAACAAAAGTGGTAGATTCAAATATCAACCGGAGTATCGTTGTTGGCGATACCAGAAACAAACGTACCCGTTCAGACAAATAGCATTAAGAAAATTCTGAATATATCTTATTTGTATCCCAAAATCTTCAGCATACTTTGAGCTGTTTGTTGCTTGGCGTAAACCCAATCGGTCAGCTTTCCGTTTTTATCATACCCAACAATTACATGCTTGGGCGATGGTATCAGACAATGTTTGATGCCGCCATATCCGCTGATCTGATCCTGATAGGCACCAGTATGAAAGAACCCAACATATAAAGGCTCCTTATCACCATCAGTTTTAGGAAGAAAAACTTCGTTGATATGTTCTTCTGAGTCGTAATAATCGTGACTATCGCAAGTAATGCCTCCCAAAACCACACGCTGATAATCGACATCCCATTTATTTACGGGTAGCATCAAAAATTTTTCGCCAATGCCCCAAGTATCGGGCAAAGTGGTGATGAAGGATGAATCAATCATATACCAGGTTTCCCTGTCATTTTGAACTTTTTCAGAAATGACGCTGTAGATATGAGCCATGCTTTCGCCCACAGTATAGCTGCCAAACTCAGTAAAGATATTGGGCATGGGCACTTTTGCTTTCTTACAAGCAACTTTTACGTTTTTGATAATTTCATTAATCATAAACTGGTAATCATAATCAAAACCCAACGAATGTTTGATGGGGAATCCACCACCGATATTAATAGAATCCAACTCGGGACAAATCTTTTTTAGTTGACAATACAGGTTGATTACTTTATTCAATTCACTCCAATAGTAAATATCATCTTTAATGCCTTTGTTCAAAAAAATATGCAGCATTTTTAGCTGAAACTTACTTTCATATCCTTCTATCCGGTCAACATAAAATTCCAGAATGTCTTTCGCCCTGATACCCAGTCTTGAAGTATAAAATGGGAAATTGGGCTCTTCCTCTGCCGCTACTCTAATACCCAACTTAAATGGTACTTTTACCGAAGTAGCATATTCCTTTAATTCCTCTTTATTATCCAAAACGGGAATAACATTTTGCCAACCATCATTCAACAAGCCGGCTATGCGTCTTGTATATCCTTTTTGCTTGAAACCATTGCAAATGATATGAATGTCCTTCGTAACTTTCTTTTTGGCATACAGTTTTTTTATGATTTCTATATCGTAAGCATAGGAAGTTTCCAGATTTATGTCGTGCTTTAATGCCTCTTCTACTACAAAACTGAAATGAGAGCTTTTGGTACAATAGCAATAAAAATATTTGCCCTCATATTTATTTCTTTTAAATGCATTGGCAAACATTTGTTTTGCCTTTTTTATCTGCATACCAATTTTGGGCAGGTAAGTTAGCTTTAACGGTGTACCGTGTTTGGCAATCAAAGATTTTAAATCAAGCCCGTTGAAATGCAAATAACCATCTTTTACATCAATCCCTTCCTGAGGGAAATTAAAAGTTTGCTTTACAAGATCTAAATAAGAGTTGGACATTCTTTTCGCTAATAAGGAGTCAGTAATTTTTTAACGGCACAAATGTAAAAGATTACAGAAATTATACACCAAAAAATTTGACGTAAACCGAAACGACCAAATACGGGAATTTGACTGTAAATTAGCGGCTGCAACCCATTGTATATGCAAATAGCACAGCAAATTATTTTTGTACTTATCAGCGCAGTCGCCATCTGGCTCTTTTCAAAGAAAGTAAAAGAAATTAGCAGAAATATAAAACTGGGAAGAGATGAGGACCTCAATGACCGGCCTTCGCAACGTTGGCGCAATGTATTATTGCTGGCTTTCGGACAAAAAAAAATGTTTAGGAATCCATTGGTAGCTGTTTTACACTTTTTTGTTTATGCCGGCTTTATCATCATCAATATTGAAGTACTTGAAATTATTCTGGATGGAGTTTTAGGCACACATCGCTTGTTTGCAAAACC
>ERZ795041.141-NODE-141-length-28207-cov-3.709008_pt1 | contig 28207 bp, 25 predicted proteins | sample MGYA00375125_ERZ795041 | MGnify/ENA primary metagenome ERZ795041 (study PRJEB30170, sample SAMN03074214) | activated sludge metagenome | biome: Common Effluent Treatment Plant; feature: Wastewater; material: Activated sludge; isolation source: activated biomass in...
GAACTGGGCATGAGCCGCGAACTGGCGCTGAGGATCCTCGAGCGGCTGGCCGACCCACCGTTCCACCTCGTCACCAAGGTCGATGCCGGCGAGTTCGTCCTGCGGCAACAGGTGAGCGACGCACTTGCCAACGTCGCCGACTACGCGTCGTCGCTGCGCGCTCGTCTGCCCGTCAAGCACGTCGAGCGGTTGGTCGCGTCCGGCGAGCCGGACCTGTTGACCGACGCCGACGACATCGACCACCTGTTCGGTCGAGGCAGCGCCGAAGCCTGACGCAGAGGCCCGACGAAGACCCGCTCGGGCGGATCAACCAGCAGAGACGGGCGTACGTGCGCTGACGTGCAGGTCCTGCAGGGCCGTGACGCCGAGACTGCCGCGAGCGCGCGCCGCCGCTGCGGCCCGCATCGCAGCCACCGTCCAGCGAGCCGCCTCGACCGTGCTCACGTACGGCACCCCCGACTCCAGCGCCCGCCGCAGCTCCCGTGTCTGGGTCACGTCGATGAGCAGGTCGTACCCAGCGCCGTCGGGCTCCGTGAGCACCGTGAAACCCAGCCTCTCGAGGACCTGCAGCTCGTCGGCCAGCACGCCTTCCGCACCGAGAGCCAGCACGCGACCGCTCTCGGGCAGCGCCGCGCCTGCCGAGAGCGCCGCCCTGTAGAACGCGAGATGGGGGTCGCGGTCGACGCCCATGCTCTCGCCGGTGGAGCGCATCTCCGGTCCGAGCACCGGCGTGACGCCCGAGAACTTCAGGAACGGCAGGACGGCCTCCTTGACGCTGTAGAAGGCCGGCGCCGGCGTGGCGGTGAACCCGATCTCGCTCAGCGTCTTGCCTGCGGCGATGAGGGCCGCGTACTTCGCCAGCGGGTGACCGATGGCCTTCGATAGGTACGGGATGGTGCGGCTGGCGCGCGGGTTCGCCTCGATCACGTAGACGACGCCGCCCTGGTAGACGTACTGCACGTTGAAGAGGCCGCGCACCCCGAGCTCGAGCGCGAGCCTGACGGTGTAGTCGCTCATGGCTGCGAGCGCGTCGGCGGGCAGGGAGACCGGTGGCGTGATGCACGCGGAGTCGCCGGAGTGGATGCCCGCGGCCTCCACGTGCTCCATGATGCCTGCCACCACCGCGACGGTGCCGTCGCACAGGGCGTCGACGTCGACCTCGTGCGCGCCCTCGAGGTAGTCGTCGACGAGGATGCTGGGGTTGCCCGGCAGCTCGCTGTAGACGTCGGCAAGGTAACTGTCGAGCTCCGCCCGCGACCGGACCACCATCATGGCCCTGCCACCGAGCACGTAGCTCGGCCTGACCATCACGGGGTACCCGATGCGCTCCGCCAGCGCTGCAGCCTGTTCGGGGTGCGAGACCACCCCGCCTTCTGGTTGCGGGATGCCGAGCCGTTGGCACAGGACGTGGAACTCGTCGCGGTCCTCGGCGGCATGGATGGCAGCAGCCGGCGTACCCCAGATGGGCACGCCGGCAGCTTCGAGGCCACGCGCCAGCTTGAGCGGCGTCTGGCCGCCCAGCTGGACGATGACCCCGTCCGGGCGCTCGTGATCGACGACGTTGAGCACGTCCTCGAGCGTCAGCGGCTCGAAGTAGAGGCGATCGGCCGTGTCGTAGTCGGTGCTGACCGTCTCCGGGTTGGAGTTGATCATGATCGTCTCGAACCCTGCGTCGCGCAGGGCCCACACCGCGTGCACGGTGGCGTAGTCGAACTCGACGCCCTGACCGATGCGGTTGGGTCCGGAGCCGAGGATGACGACCTTCTGCCTGCCTGACGGCGGCGCCTCGTCCTCCCACTCGTAGGTCGAGTACAGGTACGGGGTGTGCGCTTCGAACTCGGCGGCGCAGGTGTCGACCGTCTTGTAGACGGGAGCGCCGTCGTGCTCGAGCCGGAGGCGCCGCACCGCGCCTGCATCGGTCCCTGTCAGCGCCGCGATGTCGGAGTCGGAGAACCCGAGGCGCTTGATCTCGCGCCACAGCTCCCAGGACCAGGTCAGCGGGTCGCCTGCCGCGGTGATCTCGTGCTCCGCGTCGACGATCTCGCGCAACTGGGAGAGGAACCACGGGTCGATGGCGGTGCGCTGGTGGAGCACCTGCGTCGACATGCCGCGCCGCAACAGCTCGATGATGGCGGGAAGGCGGCGCGGGTTGGGTCGCAGCCGCTCCTCGAGAGTGGCGATGTCGAGCTCGCCGACCTCGCTGCGCACGTCGAGCTCGAGCGACCGCACCGCCGTGTGGAGCGACTCCTTGAAGGTGCGGCCGATGGCCATCACCTCGCCGACGCTGCGCATCTGGGTACCGAGGTCGTCCGGGGCCGAGGGGAACTTCTCGAAGGCGAAGCGCGGGATCTTGGTGACGACGTAGTCGATCGACGGCTCGAACGCAGCCTTCGTCTCCTTGGTGATGTCGTTCGGCAGTTCGTCGAGGTAGTAGCCGACGGCGAGGAGCGCCGCGATCTTGGCGATGGGGTAGCCCGTCGCCTTCGACGCGAGGGCAGAGGAGCGCGACACGCGCGGGTTCATCTCGATGACGATCACGTCGCCGTCGTCGGGGTTGACCGCGAACTGGATGTTCGATCCGCCGGTGTCGACGCCTATCTCGCGGATGATGGCGATGGAGTGGTCGCGCAGGCGCTGGTACTCCTTGTCAGACAGCGTCTGGGCTGGAGCGACCGTGATGCTGTCGCCCGTGTGCACGCCCATGGCGTCGAAGTTCTCGATGGAGCAGATGATGACGACCGTGTCGTTGGTGTCGCGCATCACCTCGAGCTCGTACTCCTTCCAGCCGAGCACCGACTGTTCGACGAGGACGCTGTGGACTGGTGAGTCGTGCAGGCCCTGCGCCACGATGCGCCGGAAGTCGGCCTCGTCGTAGGCGATGCCGCCGCCGGTCCCTCCGAGCGTGAAGCTCGGGCGGATGATGGCGGGGTAGCCGATGGTGGTGACGAACCCCAGGCCCTCTTCGAGCGTCGTGACCATCTTGCCCGCGGGCGTCTTGACCCCGATGCGCGCCATGGCTTGCTGGAAGAGCTGCCTGTCCTCGCCCTTCTGGATCGCCTCGTAGTTGGCGCCGATGAGCCTGACGCCGTGCTTCTGCAGGATGCCGAGCTCGTGGAGCTTCGAGGCGAGGTTGAGCGCCGTCTGCCCTCCCAGGGTCGGCAGCAGCGCGTCGGGTCGCTCCGCGACGATCACCTGTTCGACGAACTCGGGAGTGAGCGGCTCGATGTACGTCCGGTCGGCGACCTCCGGGTCGGTCATGATCGTCGCAGGGTTCGAGTTGACGAGCACGACCTCGAAGCCCGCGCTGCGCAACGCCTTGCAGGCCTGCGTTCCCGAGTAGTCGAACTCGGCTGCCTGCCCGATGACGATGGGGCCGGAACCGAGGATCAGGATCTTGTGGATGTCGTCGCGTCTGGGCATCTCTACCCGGCGGAGTGTATCACCTGGTCCGGCAGAGGTCGCGACCGGGAATGCGGATGAGAGGGCCATGGCGGGAACCGTCGTCGTCCTCCCGGCGTGGAGCCCGCTCCTCCATGCTCGGTCCATGAACACGAGGCAGGCGACGCCATGAGACGCTCGAAGAGAGACCGGAGGGGGCTGCGCAACTGGCTGGAGTCCCCGCCATCACCGCGACCGGGAACAGCCGGTCGCGGACCTCAACCCCGCTCCACCGCCAGGGGAGCGCTGCCGCCGCCCCTCCCGCCCGCTCGACACGACGTGCGCTTCGAGATGACCGTCGGGGCGTTCCTCGCGCGGCAGCGCTCGGGGGCGCTTCACGAGGGGCCACGAGCCGAACTGGTCGACGGCAGGGTGGTCGCTGGCTCGCACCTGACTCCGAGCGAGGCAGCCGCCCTCGTCAACCTGAACGCGGCCTTCACGCGCGCAGGGCTGGCCGACAGGGGCGTCGAGGCGCACGCATGGGCGCCGTTGCGCCTGGGCCCGATCGACCTCGTCAGGGCGGCGCTCGTGTTGCTGCCGGGACCGGCGTTCGCCGACGAGGACGCGACGGCGCTGCTCAGGGGGCGGCGGATACGGGACGCCAGCGCGGGCATCGGCGGCTCGTTCGACCCAGCCGGCCTCCTCCTGATCGTCGAGATCGCCCGGGCCAGCGTCGACCAGCAGTCGCGGCTGTCGAGGTACGCAGCGGCGGGCGCCAGAGAGGTGTGGCTGCTCGACGTCGCAAGGGGCTGGGTCGAGTCCTACCGTTCGCCGTGGGGCCGTGAGTACCGTTCGCGCACGCTGTGGTACCCGGGCGAGCACGTGCCCGTGTCGACCCTGAGCGTACTCACGGTCGAGGCGCTGGTGCCTCCATGACACCCGCGCGCCCGTGTTCACGGGAGCGCGACTCGGGGAACCGGGCTCCGAGCCACCGACCGTGGTCGTCCTCAGTCGATGTCGACAGGCTCCGCGGCAGGGTAGCTGCCGATGAACTTCACGAACGCGGCCTTGCGCATCATGCCCGTCATCGCGGCGGAGACGTTCGGGTCGGTGATATGGCCCTCGAGGTCGATGTAGAAGAGGTAGCTCCACGGCTTGTCGCGCCGCGGGCGCGACTCGAGCTTCGTCATGTTGACGCCGTGCTCGGGCAGCACCTGCAGGCAGGCCACCAGGTCGCCGGGGCGGTGATGGGTGGCGAGCACGAGGCTGGTCTTGTGTGCGCGCCCTGGCACCTTGGGCCGCTCGTGCTGGCCGAGGACGAAGAAGCGCGTGAAGTTGAACGACAGGTCCTCGATGTGCTCCGCGAGGACCTCGAGCCCGTAGTTCTCGGCCGCGCGCTTGCTGGCGATGGCGGCGTTGCCGTCGCTGGCAGCGCCCTTCGCCGACAGCAGCTTGGCCGCGCCGGCCGTGTCGAAGTCGGTGACCGCCATGAGGCCGTGCGCCCTGATGAACCGGCTGCACTGCGCCAACGCCTGAGGGTGACTGTAGACGCGCTTGACGTCCTCGAGCCGAGTACCGGGCAGCACGAGGAGGTTGTGATGGACCCTGACGATGCGCTCCGCGACGACGGTGAGCACAGAGTCGGTCAGCAGGTCGTAGGTCTGGTTGATCGACCCCGCGAGGCTGTTCTCGACCGGCAGGCACGCGTAGTCGCACTCGCCGGTCAGAGCGGCCGCGAACGCCTCTTCGAAGCTCGGGAAGCCGACTGCGACGCCGTCCGGAGCGAAGGCCAACGCGGCCTCTTCGCTGAAGGCGCCAGGGACGCCCTGGAACGCGACTCTCGGTGCGGTCTGAACGGTCATGCGGGAGAGTGTAACGCCAAGCGCGACGCGCGGACCGTCCGCCGCGCCGTGCGGGCGCGACCACCTGTCAATCGAGGCGTTCGACCTCGGCCTTGACCTGAGCGAGGCGCCGCGACAGCTCTTCGAGCTCCGTGCCGAGGAGTTCGAGCCTGTCGAGCTCTGCGCGCACGAAGCGGGTGTACGGGCTGATGGCGCCCTGCAGCGCGGAGTGCGACCGCGCGATCTCCGCCTCGAACTGACTGGTGAGGCCGGCCTCGAGCCCGTCGCGCAGCTCCTGCATCCTGGCGCCGAGCTCGCGCTTGGCCTTCGCCCGCTGGCGCGGTAGCACGAACAGCCCGACCGTCACCATCGTCAGGCCGAGCATGATGCCCGTGACGTCGAGGGCCGCGGTCGAGATGAACGCCAGCACCGCCGCGCCGAGCCCGATGCCGCTGACGTTGAGCAGCCCCGTCCTGAACACGGCGTTCTGGAGGTCGTCGGCGAGCCGGCGGGAGGTCTCCTCGTCGTCGAAGTCGGCGAGCGCTTCCTCCGCGCGCTGCCGGAGGCCGCTGACGAGCGCCTGCCTGTCGTACTGGAAGCGACCGCCGATCTCACCGATGACGCGCTCCTCGTCGGTCGCCCTGCGTTCGTTCACGAAGCGCATCACGTCCTCCCAGAACTGGAGGTTGCGCTGTATGTACCAGTCGACGAGCTCGCTGAGCGCTGCCTCGATGCGCGGCTCCGTGTCCTTGAGGACCTTGGTCTCGAACTCGTCCTGCACGGCCTTCGTGTTGAGGAGCTTCGGTATGCGCCGGAACCTGACGGTGTCGTCGAAGAACGCGTTCCCGCGGGTCTCGACGTCGCGCAGGATGTCCTTGAGCCGGATGAGGTGCGTGTCGAACTCGCGCCTCAGGTCCTTCGTGAACTGCGTCGTCTGACGTTCGATCTCGCCGAGGCTGCCGCTGTCGTCGGTCAGCACCGCCAGCCGCTCCGTGTGCAGCGCCTTGTAACGCTCGATGTTGTGGTTGGCGACGCCGATGGGGGAGAGGAGCTTGAGCCGCAGCCGCTCGCTGCCCAGCCGGTCCCTGATGGCCCGCTCGAGCGCGGGCAGCCCTGACGCCTCCAACGCTTCGGCGTCGCCTGCCGCGCGGGCGCTCACGGCGCCCTTCGCGCTGACGCCGTACACCTCGGGCGTGACTCCGAGCGTCTCGCGCGCGTGCTCCTTGACGTAGCGGATGACCTCGTCGCGTTGCGAGTCGTCATCGAGGATGTCGATCTTGTTGACGACCATCAGCACCTTGCGGCCCCAGGAGCCGATCAGTTCGAGGAACTCGCGCTCGCTCTGCGTGAAGGGCCTGTCCGCGCTCGTCACGAACAGGAGCAAGTCGGAGCGCGGGATGAACCGCTCGGTGAGCTCCTGATGCCGCAGGATGATCGCGTTCGTGCCGGGGGTGTCGACGAGCGCGATGTCGCGCAGCAGGTCGGCGGGGTACGTGCGCCTGACGATGGCTGGGCCGTCTTCCGTCTCGCTGGCGCGCTCGCCGTAGGTGACGACGGTGATGCGGTCCGTGGTGGGGGTCACGCCCTCCGGCATGACGCGCTCCCCGAGGAGGGCGTTGAGGAGGCTCGACTTGCCGGCGTTGAACTCGCCCGCGACGACGAGCATGAACAGCCCATCGAGGTCGTGCAGTGCCGTGCGGAGGTCGTCGAGGTGGCCGGGCTCGGCGTCGAACCGCGCCAACGTGACGTGGAGGTCCGTCAGCACCGCCCGCTCGCGGGCGAGCAGGTCACGGAGGGCGTCAGGGACCTCGAGCACGCCGCGAGGATATCAGATGCCGCATCCGCTCCATGGACCGTCTCGGTCAATGGAGCGGCCCGCTCCATGGAGCGTCCCGGTCAATGGAGCGTCCCGGTCAATGGAGCGGCGCGCTCCTTGTGACCCTCGCGACCCAGCAGCTACACTTGCACAATGATTCCGTTGAGAACGGCGTTGGTGACGCTCGTCCTGGTCGCCTGCGCGAGAGCGATCGCCGGCCTGGGCGACTCGGCGTCCGAGATCGTCGCCGCCGTCGCCAGCTACGAACCCCGCCCAGCGGAGGACGGTTACCTCGCCGCCAACGACTTCCGCTTCACCATCGAGTCGGAGCAGGGGGTCGCCACCGCCGTCACGGGCGAGGCAGCCCTCACCGACGCCAACGTGCGGTTCCTCGGCGCCTTGTTGGGCGCAGCCAGCGGTTACGGGACGGACATCGCCGGTCCCATCGCCGACTTCTTCCGAACGAGGGCCGTCGACCTCGTCGGAGCGGGCGAGGTGCCCATCCAGGTCCTCGAGTTCGACCTCACGGCCTCCGTTGCCGGCCCAGCGCCAGGGGTCCTCAGCTTCGTGTTCGAGCCGCAGGTGACCGACGAGAGCCTCTTTCCCGTCGCGACGCACGTCATCGGCCCACCGACGGCCGACTACGTGATCAGGGTCTTCTCCGACTTCCAGTGCCCGTTCTGCGCCAACTACGTCGAGAGCGTCATGCCCGAGCTGAGGGAGACGCTGCTCCTTCGTGACGACGTGCGCTTCGAGCTGCATCACTTCCCTCTGCGCAGCATCCACCCGAACGCCAACGTCGCGGCGGAGGCAGCCGAGTGCGTCGCGGACGAGAACGGCGAGGCTGCGTTCTGGACCTTCCACGACGCCCTCTTCGAGCAGCAGTCGCGCTGGGCGAGCCTCATCGATCCCGTCGACACGCTGGTCGCCGTAGCAGCGGACGAAGGCCTCGCGACGGAGGAGCTCGGAGCGTGCCTGCGCACGGGTCGTTTCAGCGACGCCGTCGAGTCCGCGTACCGAGCCGCATCGCAGGGGCTGCTCCTGACGGGTACGCCGACCGTGTTCCTCAACGGTCTCAAGGTCGGGGACTACAGCGAGGTGGACACGTACGTGCGCCTCATGCGTCTCAGTGACGCGCTCGACGCGCCATGAGCGGCAGGGCGCCCGCCGTCGTGTCCGCGCGCACGGGCGAGCTCGCTCCTTCGCACAGGGCGCGCGTCTCAGTTACTCTTGGGGCATCAGGGAGCTGGTGAGGCGAGGAGCCTCTCGCGGAGAGCGAACCTCGCGAGCAGATGATGGACCGTCGATAGGGAGTGTGGGACCAGATGGCCGAGACGAGTCAGTACCCAAGCCTGGTGTGGCACCTCAAGAACACTCAGCTGTTCGAGGACCTCACGCCAGCCGAGCTGGAGCAGATCACCCGCATCACCCCCTACAAGCGCTTCGCGGCAGGCGAGATCATCTACCACATGGAGGACCCCGCCGACGCGCTCTACTTCGTGCGCGACGGCATGGTGAAGATCTCGATGTACTTCCCGAACGGCAAGGAGATGATCCTGGGCCTGCTGGGCCGCTACGACATCTTCGGTGAGCTGCTCCTGCTCGCGAGCGAGCGCAGACCCAACCAGGCCGAGGCCGTCGTCGACACGACCCTCATCGTCATGCCGGAAGAGGAGTTCCAGCGCCTGCTCCAGCAGCACCCCAAGATCGCGATGAAGTTCATCCAGGTCATGAGCACGAGGCTGTGGCAGGCCCAGCAGTGGCAGGCGGAGGTCGGCGCCTTCGACGCGCCCGGTCGACTGGCCAACCTGCTGCTGCGGCTGGCGAACGACTTCGGCGCGCCGTCCGAACGGGGCACCGTCATCGACCTCAACCTCACCCAGCAGGACCTCGCCAAGATGATCGGCGCGACGCGCGAGACCGTCAGTCACTGCCTCGCGAGGCTGTTGGAGTACGGTGCGGTCCGGCGCAGGAGAGCACCCATCACCGTCAACACCGACAAGCTCCAACAGTTCCTCGACGAAGCGAGCGAGTAGGTCAGGCTGGAACGGCGAGCGCGACGACCGTTCCGGACGTCTCGCGCTCCGGCTCGGTGTCCTCCGACACGACCCGCACACCCTTGCCGTTGACGAGGAACAGCGGGACGGCGGCGCTCCCCTTCCCGTCCTGGTAGTCCGCGAGCGTGAACTCCTCGGACAGCTCGGCCGTCTCGACGGTCGCTCCCGAGCGGTGCAGCGACTCGATGGCCTCGAACGAGAGCTCCGTGCTCGACAGCCACCGGCCGCGATGCTCCCCGCCGAGGCGCTTGCCGTGATCGTCCTGCGCGCGCGGAGCGAGCTGGAAGACGTTCGACTTCCCGAACTCGCGCGCGTACTTGACAGCCGTCAGGGCGTTGGCTTCGTCGTTCGATGTCAGGGCGACCAGCCTGCCGATCCCTGCAAGCCGCAGGCTGTCATCGCTCCTGTCGGCCAACAGGCTGCCGAAGTAGGTCTGGAGCCCGTCGGCTCGAGCCTCGGTGACGTTGGACCAGTTCGTGTCCGCCAGCAGGACGCTCACGCCGAGATCGTCGAGGGCGCGACCGATCTGGCGCCCGACGGGATGTGCCCCGAGCAGCAGCACGCCTTGCGGGTCCGGGTCGGCGACCCCCAGGCGCACGCCGAGCGGCTTGGCCGTGAGGCTTGCCAGCAGCACGGTCGCGACGATGACCATGAACACGAGCGGCACGAGGTCGTCGGCGCCCTCGAGGCCGATCGCCTGCAGCCGCACCGCGAACAGCGACGTGACGGACGCAGCCACGATGCCACGCGGACCCACCCAGGCGATGAACAGCCGTTCGCGCGGGCTGAGCCGTGAGCCGATGCTGCTGAGGAAGACGTCGAGCGGCCGTATCACGAACACGATCAGCGCGACGAGCACGACGGTGGGCCACGACAGCGCCGCGAGGAAGGTCGTGAGCTCGACGTCCGCCGCGAGGGCGATGAACAGCATGCTCACCAGCAAGACGGTGAGGTCCTCCTTGAACGACAGCAGGGCGTCGAGGTTCGGCACGCCGGTGTTCGCTACCAGGATGCCCATGACGACGGCGGCGAGCAGTCCGGCTTCCGACGAGAAGGCGTTGGCGAGCGAGAAGGTCGCGAACAAGAAGGCCAGCGCAGTGACGTTGACGAGGTAGTCGGGTATGGCGCGTCTGCGGAGCAGCCACGACAGCGCCAGGCCGCCAGCAGCGCCCGTCGCCGACCCGACGATGAGGAAGCGCCCCAGCAGCAGGGCGATGCTCACGATCGGTTCGTCGCGGCTGTGCAGCACGATCGCCTCGAGCACGAGCACGGCAACGAGAGCGCCGACGGCGTCGATGACGATGCTCTCCCACTTGAGGACGCTCGAGACGTTGGCGTTGGGTCTCACGATCCGCAGCAGCGGGGCGATGACCGTCGGGCCGGTCACGATGACGAGCGAGCCGAAGAGCAGGGCGAGCTGGACGTTGAGGCCGGCGACGAAGTAGGCCGCCGCTGCGCCGAGGAGCCAGGTGACGAGGGCTCCCCACGTCACGAGGTTGATGACGACGCGCCGTGTGTCGCGCAGCTCCTTGAATCGCAAGGTGAGCCCGCCCTCGAACAGGATGAGCCCGACCGCCATGGAGACGAGCGGGAAGAACAGGTCGGGAGGGAAGACCTCGGTGGGTTTCAGCCACCCGAGCAGCGGACCGACGACGAAGCCGACCGCCAGCAGCGGCAGGATGGCGGGCACGCGCGCACGCCACGCGAGCCACTGCGCGCCCACGCCCAAGCCGATGATCAGTGCGATGGCGAGGTCGGGGTGGGCGACGAGGAGGTCACGCATGCGGGTCAGTGTCGCACACCGCCCGGGCGGGAGGCGGTAGGGAGTCGTGATGCGGGTCCGGCTGGACCCGTGGTAGCGTTTCACGGCCATGAGCGAACCTGCTGCGAGGATCGGCAAGGACGCGACCGCCCGACGCTACCTCGTCAAGACGAACGTCGGGGACGTGATCGTCGTGGTCAACCCGCTCGCGAGCGGCTTGGCGGACGATCTGTTCGCCTTCGAGCCCGTCACGCCCGAAGGCCTCGAACAGGTCGACATGACGACGCCGCTCAGCGCGTTCGGCGCCAAGGTCGTCGACCTCATCGAGCTGCACGGCACGGCCGAGTTCACGGGCAGCGAGACGCTCCGCGACATGCTCGTCAGGGAGAAGGCGACGTCCGAGCTGCGGCGCATCGAACGCTTCGCACAGCAGCACGCGGGCCGCTGAGGCACGCGCGCGACCACCGTGTGGTGAACGCCTCGCGCCGTTGCGATCGCCACGAGTCCACTTCGCGGACGGCATCGTCCCGAGGCGTCACCGGCGGCGTCGCGGCCGCTCAGTCCTCTTCTTGGTCTTCGTCCTCTTCCTCGACGACCTCGCCGAGGTCGGCCAACAGCTCCTTGTAGAGCGTCAGCGAGAAGTCGCGGATCGCGACCCTGGCCGCGTCGCCGCGCAGTTCGACGCTCACGCGCCTCTCCGCGACGCCCAGGACCGACGCGAGCAGGTCGTCGAACATCGGCCACGGCCCCGCGAAGGCTGCATCCTCGTCCGCCTCGTCGGCTTCGTGGGCCTCGCTGGCCGGCGTCCCTCCGTCGTCCGACGACTCTGGGTGGGCAGCCTTCGCGCCGCGACCGCCCCTGCGCGAGCTCCGTGTACGCCCGCCAGAAGACGTCGGCTGGGCGGCAGACGACTCGCGCGCGTCGAGCGCCGCGAGCGCCTCGTCCGCTGCGTTCTTCTCCGCGGTGCGCTTCGAGCCGCCCTGGCCGGTGCCGACCACCTCACCATCGACGATCACGTCGGACAGGAAGCTGGGTTCGTGTTCTGGTCCTGTGCGCTCTGTTCGGAACTCGGGTCTGCCCATCCCGAGCTTCTGAGCCCGTTCCAACAGGACACCCTTCGGGTGCGCCTCTGCCATACCTACCTACTTTCGTTCGCTACCTCGGGGTCAAGGGGCCGGACGGCCCATCAGCAACTGCCGTGCGCCCGGAGCCCGCTCCGCCATGCCCAAGCCTGGTGAGGCGGTGAGGGGCAGGACGGAGCCGACGCCGCGTGCCCGGCAGCTGCAGTCGCAACGCTACCACGCGTGCCGACGAGCGAAGGTGGGCTAGATTGTCGGCATGACGCGGCTACTCCTCTGTGACGACCACGCGATGTTCAGGCAAGGTCTCAGGAGCATCCTGGAGACGGAAGAGGGCTTCAGGGTCATCGGTGAGGCCTCGACGGGGCGCGAGGCCGTCCGCTACGCCCTCGACACCAGGCCAGACGTGATCCTCATGGACATCCAGATGCCCGAGCTCGACGGCGTTGCGGCGACGAAGGCCATCCTGGCCGAGATGCCCGACTCGAAGGTCATCATCCTCACCATGTACAGGCAGGACCGGTACGTCTTCGAGGCCATCAAGGTCGGCGCGCGCGGCTACATGCTCAAGGACGCTGATTCTAACGACCTCATCGGCGCGATCCGGCGCGTCGCGGCGGGCGAGACGCTGCTCAACGCCGAGATGGCCGCCGAGATCCTCGACGAGTTCAAGAAGCTCGGCGAGCTGCCCAGCCACCCCGATCACAAGATCAGCGAGCTGACCGACCGCGAAGAGGACATCCTCAGGCACCTCGCCCAGGGCGCGTCCAACCAGGTCATCGCGACGTCACTCGGCGTCAGCGAGAAGACGGTGCGCAACCGCCTCTCCGAGATCTTCTCGAAGCTGCGGCTCAACAACCGCACGCAGGCTGCTCTCTACGCGTTGCGAGAAGGCATCGCGAGCCTGCAGGACGGGAACGAGCGCTGACGAGTTGACGGGCGCGACCTTGACGGAGCTGCTCGTCGCCATCGCGGAGACGGCGGCGCCGACGTTCCACGAGTCACGCAGGGCAGACCTCATCGCCGGCCTGTGGGAGGCCGCGGGTCACAGGACGCGGCGCGACGGCGTCGGCAACGTCCTGTGTGAGGTCGGCGGCGGCGAAGGCCCCCTGGTGGTCCTCGCGGCCCACCTCGACAGCGTGTTCGGTCCCGAGGTCGACGTGACGGTCCGGCGTGAGCAGGGGAGACTCAGGGGACCGGGCATCGGGGACAACGCTGCCAGCCTCGCCGTCGTCACGCGCCTCCTGCAGGACCTGAGCGTCGCCCCCGAACGACCGCGGCTGGTCGTGGCTGCCACCGTCGGCGAGGAGGGTCTCGGCGACCTCAAGGGCGCGCGGCAGGTGGTCGAGGACCTCGGCGCGCACTGCGACCACTTCATCGCCCTGGACGGTCACCTCGGGGTGATGACGCATCAAGCCGTCGGTTCCCTACGGTACGAGGCGACGTTCATGGGTCCCGGTGGTCATGCATGGGGCGACTACCCAGGGCCGAGCGCCGTGCATGCGACGGGTGCGGCCGTCGCTCGGCTGGCCGCCATCGAGGTGCCCGCCATGCCGAGGTCGAGCCTCAACGTCGGTCAGCTCTGGGGCGGTACCAGCATCAACGCCATCGCCGAGCGCGCCGGGTTCAACCTCGACCTGAGGAGCATCGATCCCGCGACGCTCGACGACCTGGCTGCAGCGGCCGCCGCCGCCGTCGCTCGGGCAGCCAGGGACGCCGGCTGCCGGTACGACCTGCAGGTCGTGGGCAGGAGGCCCGCCGCGACGGTCGACAACCAGCTGCTGGTCGCCGCGGCCGAGCGGGCGCTCGGGAGCGTTGGCCTGCCCCTCAAGCTCTCGGCGGGGAGCACCGATGCCAACGTCGCCATGGCCGCGGGCATCAGCGCGGCTGCGTTCGGCGTGTACTCGGGGGGCAGCGCTCACAGGCTCGAGGAGTGGATGGATCCCGGCTCCCTCGACGTGGGGTTGCGGGCGCTCAGCCGCCTGCTCCGGGAGCTGGCTCAGGGCTGAAGCGCACGCCGGGCACGTTCTCCAGTCGCCCAGCCGACCCGCCTGCTCGGCGAGGCCCCGGCGTCAGCCGACGCCCACGCCCGTCCGCCGCGCCGTCAAGGCCAGCGTGTCGACCAGCTCGTTCTCCTCATGGCCGGCATGGCCCTTCGTCCACCTCCACGACACCTCATGCCGCGACTCGAGCTCGAGGAGCCTCTGCCACAGGTCCTGGTTCTTGACGCTCTGGCGCCCCGCCGTACGCCAGCCGTTGGCCTGCCAGCGCGTCAGCCAGCCGTCCGTGAACGCCTTCTTGAGGTACTCGCTGTCGGTGACGATCGTGACGGAGCAGCGCTGCGTCAACGCCTCGAGCGCCTTGACCGCGGCTGTCAGCTCCATGCGGTTGTTGGTCGTGTTCGCTTCGAACCCCGACGCCTTCTTGGTTCGCGAACCGTGCTTGAGCAGGTACGCCCAGCCGCCCCTGCCGGAGCCGGTGTCGCACGAGCCGTCCGTGAACACGGTCACCCGCTTGAGCTCGGCGTCAGCCACTGGAGCCGCCGACGCCGTCCTGTGACTCGAGCACGGCGACGGCCGCCCCATGACGGGTCGTGTGCGTGAGCGAGAGATGCACCTTGAGCCCGCGCTCCGCGAGATCGGCGCTGAGGTGCGGGCTGAGGCTGTACACCGGCCGCCTGCCCTCTTTGACCACCCACACATCCGTCCAGCTCAGCCCACCCGTCCAGATCTTGGCGAACGCCTCCTTCGCCGCGAAGCGAACGGCGAGGCCAGGCACGATGTCGGCCCGTCCGTGCAGCAGCTCGATCTCAGCGGGATGGAAGCACCGCTCGAGGAACTTGGCCGGCCTGCGCTGGTAGACGCGCCTGATGCGCTCCACCTCGACCATGTCGATGCCGATCGCCAGGATCACGTCGCACCGGCCGGGAGGAGATCGAGGACGCCCGTTCCGGTCGCGACGAACGCCCTGTGCGCCATCCCGAGGAACATGCCGTGCGCGAGCACGCCCGGGACCTCGCACTGCGCGAGCGCCAGCGCAGCGGGTCGGAGACCGCCGGGGAAGCGGCAGTCGAGGATCAGGTTGCCGTTGTCGGTGACGAACGGCTCCCCCTGCGAGAGGCGCAGCGCGGGCTCGGCTCCGAGACCCTCCAGCTGGCGCGCGGTCCTGCGCCAGCCGAACGCGGCGACCTCGACCGGCAGCGGCGCCTTGTCTCCCAGCCGCGCGACGTGCTTGGAGACGTCTCCGATCAGCACGAACGTCGCCGCGGCGGCCGCGACGACCTTCTCGCGCAGCAGCGCGCCGCCAAGGCCCTTGATCGCGTCGAGGTCGTCGTCGTACTCGTCCATGCCATCGACGGCGAGATCGACGCCCTCCGTCCCGAGCTCCAGCACCTCGATGCCGAGGTCGGCCGCCTGGCGCGCCGTCTCACGCGACGTCGGAACGCCGCGGACGCGCTCGAGGTCGCCCGCCGCGAGCCTGCTGCCGAGCTCTGCGACGAAGTGTCGGGCGGTGCTCCCGGTCCCGAGACCGAGCGTCATGCCGCTCTCGACCAGCGCCACCGCTCGCAGGGCGGCCTCCCTCTTGCGTCTGTCGTCCTCGCTCACCGATCACGCCCACCTTCGTCACGCCTCGCGGCCGCGTTGCACGGCCCTCGTCCCGCGGCCCGAGTCTCTCGGCCCGTGTCATGCGGGCCGAGTCGCACGGCCCTGACACGCACTTCGCCGCGTCGTGATGGGCAGTGTACCCGCGTCGGGCCGCAGGGTGGCGGTTACACTGGGCCGGTGAAGTGGGCATGACGAACCTGGTGCTTGCCAGCGCGTCGCCGCGGCGCTCCGAGCTCCTGCGGGGTCTGGGTCTCACGTTCACGGTCGTGCCGGCCGACGTCGACGAGGCCGTCCACCCAGGCGAAACGGCGCCGCAGCTCGTCGCGCGCCTCAGCGCCGCGAAGGCGGCTGCCGTTGCAGCGTCGTACCCGGACTCCCTCGTCATCGCAGCGGACACGACGGTCGTCGTCGACGGCCAGGTGCTCAACAAGCCTGCCGACGAGGACGAGAACCGCGCGTTCATCGAGCGCCTCGCCGGTCGAGAACACCAGGTCTACACCGGTCACGCGCTGCGACTCGGAGGGGCGGCCGAGAGCGTCGTCGTCAGGACGGGAGTACGGTTCAGGTCGTTGACACCTCCCGAGATCGCTCGCTACACCGCCACCCGCGAGGGCGCCGACAAGGCGGGCGGGTACGCCATCCAGGGGCGCGGAGCGGCGCTCGTCGACAGGGTGGACGGCTGCTACAGCAACGTCGTCGGGCTCAGCCTGCCGACCGTCGTCGTGGTCGCGCAACGACTGGGCGTGACCCTTGTCTAGCCTGCTGCGCGCCTGGTACGCGTTCCTGGCGCTGTGCCTGTTCACGGTCGCGGTGACGGCGTTCGTCGGTCGTGTCCCGGCAGAACTGACGGCGGCCGTCGCGTTGCCGCACGACATGCTCAAACGAGCAGGAACGAACCTGCGTCTGACCATCGAGAACCTCACCGACCGCCGCGACCTGCGGGCGGAGGTGGAGAGGCTCACGACGACCGTCGCGACCCTCGAGCAGGAGCAGCGGTACCTCGAGCTCGAGGTTCAGCGGCTGGAGCAGGTGCTGGAGGTGAGGCGCGTGCAGTCACCAGGCGTCGTCGCCACGGCGCCCGTCATCGGTGGTGGTGTCGGGCCCGACGTGTCGCGCCTCATCATCGGCATCGGCACGAGCAGCGGCGTCCAGGTCGGCATGCCTGTCACCGTGCCGCAGGGCCTCGTCGGCATCGTCACGGAGGTCACGTCCACCAGCGCCATCGTGAGGACGGTCGTCGATCCACAATCGCGCGTCGGTGTGAGCGTGAGGGAGAGGGGCGGGCAGGGCGTCATCGTGGGCGACGTCGCCGACCTGCTGCGCGTGACGCGCTTCATCGAGTCCGAGGACGTGCAGGTCGGCGACCTCGTCGAGACGTCGAGCTACGGCGGGCTGTTCCCGATCGGTGTGCTCGTCGGGACGGTGCAGGAGGTCCTGCCGCCCGACCCGAACGACCTGCGCCGCAGCTTCCTGGTGCGCCCCAGCGTCGACCTCGCGACGCTGCGCGAGGTCGTGCTGTTGGCGCCCCAGTAGGGGTCGAGCCAAGGCGTCACGACAGACGGGGTGGCACTAGGGCTTCACGTCAGTCAGGGTCGCGCTAAGGCTTCACCACGAAGCTGACGAGCCTGCCGGGCACGACGATCTCGCGCACGACGGTCTGGCCCGCCATGTGCCGCGCGACGTTCTCGTCGGCTCGGGCGGCTGCCAGGATGGTCGCCTGGTCGGCGTCGGCCGCCACCCGTACCTGGCCGCGCACCTTGCCGTTGACCTGGACCGCGAGCTGGACGGTGTCCTCGACGAGAGCAGCAGGGTCGAAGTTCGGCCACGGCTGCAGGTGGACGGAGCCGCTGTGGCCGCTGCGCTCCCACAGCTCCTCCGCGACGTGCGGCGTCAGAGGGGCCATGAGCAGGAGGTACGCTTCGACGGACGCCGCCCACTGCGTCTGGGAGACGACGCCGGACGCCTTCGCCTTGACCATGACGTTGAGCAGCGTCATCAGCTCCGCGATGGCCGTGTTGAACCGGAAGCCTTCGAGGTCGTCCGTGACCTCCTTGATGGCGTGGTTGACGGCCCGTGCCAGCTCGCGGTCCGTGGTCCCGTCCCGGGAGGTGTCGGGCGCTGGTGGCGCCTCGACGACGAGGCTCCACACCCTGTTGAGGAAGCGCGAGATGCCCTCGATGCCGTTGTAGTTCCACGGCCCGCCCTGGTCCCATGGTCCGATGAACATGAGGTACGCGCGCACGACGTCCGCGCCGAACTCCTTGACGAGCGGGTCGGGGTTGACGGTGTTGCCCCGCGACTTCGACATCTTCTCGTTGTCCTCGCCGAGGATGATGCCCTGGTTGCGCAGGCGCTTGAACGGCTCGCTCGTCTCGATGAGGCCGAGGTCGCGCAGCGCCTTCGTGAAGAAGCGGGCGTAGAGGAGGTGGAGGATGGCGTGCTCGATGCCGCCGGTGTACATGTCGACCGGCGTCCACCTGTTGACGAGTTCGGGGTCGAACGGGCGTTCGTCATCGTGTGGGCTCAGGTACCTGAACCAGTACCAGGACGAGTCCATGAACGTGTCGAGCGTGTCCGTCTCGCGCTCAGCCGGCCCACCACAGGTCGGGCAGGTGGCCTCGATGAACGGCCTGTGTGACTTGAGCGGGGACTCGCCCGTCGGCATGAACGCGACGTCGGTCGGCAGCACGACAGGGAGGTTCTCCTCACGCTCGGCCACGACGCCGCACCGGGCGCAGTAGAGGATGGGGATGGGCGTGCCCCAGTACCTCTGCCTGGAGATGAGCCAGTCGCGCAGGCGGTAGACGACCTTCTCGCGTCCGGCACCGAGCGACTCGACGTGGTCGATCGCAGCCGCGATCGCCGGGCTGGCCCTGCCCTTCTCGCCGTTGTGGACCACGCCCGTGATCGGGCCGGAGTTGATGAGCGTCCCCGGCCCCGTCCAGGGGGCGTGCGCCGTAACGACGCTGTCGTCGCTCTCGTGGTCCGCTCCGTCCGGCAGGACGACGGGGACGACGTCGAGGCCGAAGACGGTCGCGAACTCGAAGTCGCGCTCGTCGCCGTAGGGGACAGCCATGAGGGCCCCGCTGCCGTAGCTGACGAGGACGTAGTCGGCGATCCAGATCGGGATCCTGGTGCCCGTGACAGGGGTGATGGCGTACGAACCGGTGAACTCACCGGTCTTGGTGCCTGCCTCCGCCTGCCTGTCGAGCTCGGTCATGTGCGAGGCGCGCTCAGCGTAGGCGCCGACGGCCTCCGCCCTGTCCGGCGTCGTGAGGCTCGCCACCAGCGGATGCTCCGGTGCGAGGACGAGGAACGTCGCTCCCCACAGCGTGTCCGGTCGCGTCGTGAACACGGTGATGACGTCGCCCGCCTCTGTCCTGAAGTCGACCTCGGCGCCCTCCGAGCGACCGATCCAGTTGGTCTGCATGGTCCGGACCCTGTCGGGCCAGTCGACCTGGCTGAAGTCGAGCAGCTCGTCGGCGTAGTCCGTGATCCTGAAGTGCCACTGCGGCATGAGGCGCCGCTCGATGACGGCCCCCGAGCGGTCTCCCCGCCCGTCGATCACCTGTTCGTTCGCCAGCACCGTCTGGTCGACGGGGTCCCAGTTGACGTACGACTCCTTCCTGTACGCGACGCCCTTCTCGTACAGCTTGAGGAACAGCCACTGGTTACAGCGGAAGTACTCGGGATCGCTCGTCGTCAGCGTGCGCGACCAGTCGAACATCGCGCCCATCTGCGAGAACTGCTCCTGCATGCGCGCGATGCGCTGGTAGGTGAGCGTGGCGGGGTGCACGTCCTCGCCGGCCCGCGCTGCCTTGATCGCTGCGTTCTCGGCGGGCAGCCCGAAGGCGTCGAAGCCCATCGGGAACAGCACGTTGTTGCCGCGCATGCGCAAGAAGCGAGCAGCAGCGTCCGCGGGAGCCTCCGCGTACCAGTGGCCGACGTGCAGGTCGCCCGACGGGTACGGGTACATGGTGAGGAAGTAGTAGGTGGGCCTTGACGCGTCGTGCAGGTCGACGTCGTAGATGCCGCTGGCGCGCCAGCGCTGCTGCCACTTCTGCTCGATCTCGGCTGGGCGGTAGCGGTCGACTACCTCGCGTCCGCCGATGGTCGTATCGGTCATCTCGTCTCCTTAAACAGAACCAGCGCCACAAACAGAAGCCCCGACCTGCTGGCCGGGGCGCCCACGACACGGCTCACTGCCGGTCAGCAGGGCGGCCCGTCTAGCGCTGGTAGCTGGCGCGACTGCATGCACTCGCTGAAGCGATCCGTTCCATCGCGTCGATGCGCTGCACGTGACATGCGCGAATGGTAGGCCGTCCGCGCGGTCAAGTCAACGGCGCTGGCCCGTGGAGAGGAACACTGGGCCGGTGGAAAGGAACACGGGGCCTGTGGGAAGCATCACGGGGCTCGTGGAAAGGAACACGGGGCCCGCCGAGAAGTACACTCGGGCATGGAGTTCGATCTCATCGTCATCGGCTCGGGGCCAGGCGGCTACCATGCAGCCATCCGCGCAGCACAGCTGGGGCTCAACGTCGCGTGCGTCGAGAAGGAGTCCGTCGGGGGCGTGTGCCTCAACGTCGGATGCATCCCTACGAAGGCGCTGCTGCACGTCGGGGCCGAGGTGCGCAACGCCAAGCACGCGGAGGCGCTCGGCATCACGTTCGCAGAACCCCGCATCGACCTCGCAAAGGTCGAGAGCTTCAAGCAGGGCGTGGTCAAGAAGATGACGAGCGGCGTCGGCCAGCTGTTCAAGGGCAACAAGGTCACCCTGCTCACCGGTACGGCGGCCTTCGTCGACGCCAACACCATCACGGTCGGGGCTGACACGCACACCGCGAAGAAGTTCATCGTCGCGACGGGTTCGAGACCGGTGAGCATCCCCGGCTTCGACCTCGCCGGCGACAGGGTCGTCGCCTCAACCGGCGCGCTGACCATCGGCAACAGCGTCCCGCAACGCCTCCTCGTGATCGGCGGGGGCGCCATCGGCCTGGAGTTCGCCGACGTCTACCAGTCGCTGGGCAGCACGGTGACCGTCGTCGAGATGCTCGAACAGATCGCGCCCAGTTCCGATGCGGACGCCGCGAAGGAGCTTCGCAAGGCGTTGGAGAAGCGCGGCATCGTCATCAAGACGGGCACGAAGGTAACGTCACAGAAGCACGGTAAACGGGGGACGGACGTCGAGCTCACCGGCCCGGACGGCAAGCCCGAGAAGCTCGTCGTCGACCGCATCCTCGTCGCGGTCGGCCGCCGCCCCAACGGACGCGACCTCGGCCTCGAGGCCATCGGCGTCGAGGTCGACGGGCGCGGCTTCGTGAGCGTCGTCAACGACCACATGCAGACGGCGCTGCCGCATGTGTACGCCATCGGCGACGTCGCGCGGGCGCCCCTCCTCGCCCACAAGGCCATGAAGGAAGGGCTCGTCGCCGCCGAGCACGCCGCGGGCAAGCCGACCGCGTACGACACGGTCGTGCCCTCCGTCATCTACACCTCGCCCGAGCTGGCGAGCGTCGGCATGACCGAGAAGGAGGCGAAGGACGCGGGCTTCGAGCTGCGCATCGGCCGCTTCCCACTGGCTGCGTCGGGTCGCGCGGCGTCCCTCGGCATCGACGAGGGGCTCATCAAGCTGATCGGCGACGCCAAGACGGACCTGCTGCTCGGGTGCCACATCGTCGGACCCAGCGCGGGCGACCTCGTCGCGGAGGCCGCGCTGGCCATCGAGATGGGGGCGACCCTCGAGGACATCGCGCTCACGCAGCACCCTCACCCCACGCTGTCCGAGGGCCTGATGGAAGCCGCCGAGCACGCGCACGGCAAGGCGATACACATCGCGAACCGCCGCCGCTGACGCGCGCCGGCGGGCAGGCGGCCGGTTGGGCTCACGCTCGAGTGCGGGCGGATGCCAGGATCAGGTCGTGTAGTCGGCGTTGATGCGCACGTACTCCGGGCTCAGGTCGCAGCCCCACGCCTCGCCCGAGGAGTTGCCTGCAGCGAGGTCGGTCTCGATCAGCACGTCCTCCTGGCGCAGGAGGGCTGACACGGCTGCGGCGTCGAACTCGAGGGGCGCTCCGCGGTAGAGCTCTACCCCCTGCATCGCGACCCTGACGTTGGCCAGGTCGCCCACGGCCCCCGACCTGCCGACAGCGGCGAGGATCCTGCCCCAGTTCGGGTCGGCGCCGTGGACGGCCGACTTGATGAGGTTGCTCCCAGCGACCGTTCGCGCTGCGACGCGCGCCTCTTCGACGCTGCGGGCGCCGGTCACGCGCACGGTGATCATCTTGGTGGCGCCCTCGCCGTCGCGAGCTACCTTCTTCGCCAGCCGCACGCACACGTCGGTGAGGGCGGCCTCCAACTCGGTGACGTCGGCAGCGACCTTGCGGGAGCTGAGGACGATGGCCATGTCGTTGGTCGACGTGTCGCCGTCGACGGTCAGCTGGTTGAAGCTGGCGTCGACGACGCGCGGCCACAGCTCACGCAACGTGTCCTGTGGGACGGAGGCGTCGGTCATGACGAAGCACAGCAGCGTCGCCATGTTCGGATGGATCATGCCGGAGCCCTTCGCCACCCCCACCAAGCGCGCGCCGCCGGACAGGGTCGCGGCGACCTCCTTCGATACCGTGTCCGTCGTGAGGATGGACTCTGCGAACGGCGAGGAATCGCCCGCCAGCGTCTGCGCGGCGCGCGGCATCGCCGCTGCCAGCTGCGCAACAGGCAGGCGTTGACCGATGACGCCCGTGCTGGCGGTGAGCACGTCCTGCACCCGCTCCAGGCCCAGCGCGCCAGCAGCGGCACCCGCGAGGTCCTCGTTGTCCCAGGTGCCCTTCTCGCCGTTCGCGCAGTTCGCGTTGCCGCTGTTGACGACGAGGGCGCGCACCGGCGTTCCTGCCGCGTACCGGGCGCGGTTGCGAGCCACGCACGGCGCCTTCACCAGGTTGGTCGTGGAGGACAGCGCCCACGCGAGCGGGAACGGCGAGTACACGAGGCCGAGGTCGCTGCGCCCCGACACCTTGATCCCTGCCGTGACACCCGACACCTCGAAGCCCTGTGGAACCCTCATCGACGCTCTCCACTCTTCATGGCCACGTGCCTGCCATGCTCAGGCCCTCCGTCTCGTCGAAACCGAAGGCGACGTTGAAACCCTGGACCGCCTGCCCCGCGGCTCCCTTGCCGAGGTTGTCCACGACGCAGAACGCCACGATGTGGCGGCTGCGCGGGTCGTACCTGACGCTGAGGATCGCCCTGTCGGAGCCGGCGACGGCCTTCGTCTGCGGCAGGTCCGCCTGGACGTGGATGAGCGGGTCGCCCGCGTAGTAGTCGCGGAAGATGCCGAGCAGGCTCTCGTCATCGAGCTCGGCGTCGTGTGGTCGTGTGGTGCAGGTCGCGAGGATGCCGCGCGTGAGCGGCACGAGATGCGGGGTGAAGCTCACCGTGTAGGGCTCGAAGTCGGAGTGCGTCGTGAGGTCCTTGCCGTCGAGGCGGACCCGTCCGAGGGTCGCCTCGATCTCGCCCGTGTGACGGTGCGTGCCGGACGGCTTGTACGCCCTGACGTTCTCGTTGACCTCGGTGAAGGTGTACGCGGCTCCGGGGCTGCGTCCCGCTCCCGACACTCCGGCCAGGACGGTCGCGACCGCGCTCGGGCCGAGGAGGCCCGCCGCGGCAAGGGGTGCGAGCGCGAGGCTCGCGGCGGTCGCGTTGCAGCCGGGGCTGGCGACGAGGCGGCAGCCGACGAGCTCGGACCTGTGCAGCTCGACCAGTCCGTAGCGCGCCTGGGGGATGAGGTCGGGGCAGGGGTGAGCGGCGCCGTACCAGGTCTGGTAGGTGGCGGCGTCGAGGCGGAAGTCGGCGGAGAGGTCGACGACGGCGACGCCCGCCCCGATGGCCTTCTCGACGATCGGAGCTGTCGCGCCGTGCGGGGTCGCGCAGAAGAGCACGTCGCTTGCGGCGATGACCTCGTCCTCGTCGCCGAAGCGCAGGTCGAGGAGTCCGGCGAACTGGGGCCAGCACGCGTCGACGCTCTGACCGAGGTACTGCCTCGAGCCGAGGGCCGCGATGCGGACGCCAGCGTGGCGGGAGAGCCGCTCGATGAGCCCGGCGCCGCCGTAGCCACTGGCGCCGAGGATGCCTGCACGCAGTCGGGGTTCGGTCACGGTACTAGGCTACGCCGTCGCCGGCGAGCAGTTGCAGGAGGATGGCCTTGTGCCCGTGCAGCCTGTTCTCTGCCTGGTCGAAGACGACGCTGCGGGGGTGGTAGACGGCGGCCTCGGTGCACTCCTCGCCGTAGTGAGCAGGCAGGTCGTGCATGAAGACGCCGCGGTCGCTCAGGAGGTCGAACCACTCCGGCGTGATGGTGTAGCCGGCGAAGTCGGTCCGCCGCTGCTCCATCTCGGCCTCCATGCCCATCGACACCCACACGTCGGTGTACAGAGCGTCCGCGCCCTCTGCCGCCATGCGGGGATCGCGGACGACGGTGATGTCGGCACCGCGCTCGCGCGCTGCGGCGAGGATGGTCGCGTCGGGGTCGTAACCCTCCGGGCAGGCGACCACGAGGCTCGTGCAGTTGATAGCGGCCGCGTTGACGTGGGAGTTGGCGACGTTGTTGCCGTCGCCGACGAACGCGATGCGCAGGCCCTTGAGGTCGCCGAACGTCTCGACGAGCGTCATGTAGTCTGCCACCAGCTGGGTGGGGTGCAGTCGGTCGGACAGGCCGTTGATCACGGGCAGCCGCGAGTGGGTGGCGAGGACCTCGAGCGTGTCGTGACCGTACGTCCGCGCCATGATGCCGTCGACCCAGCGGTCGAGGTTGGAGGCGACGTCGCGGATGGTCTCGCGCACCCCCCAGCCGATGTAGTTCTGGCTGAGCAGCACGGAGTGACCTCCCAGCTGGGCCATGGCGATGTCGAAGGTCGAGCGCGTCCTCAGCGACTGCTTCTCGAAGATCATGGCGATGGTCTTGTGCTTGAGGTGTTCCGGTCTGACGCCGCGCTTCCAATCCTGCTTCATCTGGATCCCGCTCGTCAGCAGGCCAGCGAACTCGTCGACGCTCAGGTCGGCCAGCGAGAGCAGGTCGCGACCTGCAAGAGTAGGCACACGCAACACGTCCATCCTGACCCCTCTCGGTGTGGTGGGTACTCGCCCGTCGGCCCATCGGCGACGCGCCGGGCCGGGAGAACGCGGATAACTGTAGCACTGTTGTCGGGGCCGGCCCGGCGGTGTCGGCTGCACGGGAGAGTCGCTGGCCGGGTCAGCCTGCGCCGAGCAGGCCGAGGTACCAGTCGATGATGGCGCCGCCGAAGAACAGCGCGCACAACGCGCCGAGCAGGAGGTACGGACCGAACGGGACCATGCGCTTACCGCCGACGATGCGCCCGACGATGCCGCCGATGGCGCCGATCGTCACCGCCAGGAAGATGCCGACGAGGAGCCGCTCCCAGCCGAGGAACGCCCCGAGTACGGCGGCGAGCTTGACGTCCCCGAAGCCCATCGCGACGGGCTCGTCGTCGCCGTCGACCTCGGTGGCCGCGGCGGGGGTCTGCGGCTTCTCGACGAGGTCGTGCACCCACCAGAACACGGCGCCGACCAGGGCGAACGCACCGGCCGCCATCACGCTGCCCGCGACCGCGTCGGCTGTCCCGATGGTGAAGGTGGTGGTGGTCAGGACGAGAGCGAGCGCCCAGAGCCCGTAGGCCAACGGCTCCGGGAGGCGCACCGTCTTGCGCGTGACGAGGTTGACGACGACGCTGACGGCTCCAGCCGCGAGTCCGGGCAGGAGTCCCGCTGCCGCTCCCACGACGGCGGCGAGGTTCACCTGGTCGAGGCTCAGGGGCCACAGCCTCTCCGCCGTGTCGCCCAACCGCCTCAGCACCAGGGCCCCGATGCGGTTGATGAGCACCAGCACGCCGGCGCCGACGAGGGCGCCGACGACCGCTTCCGCGGGGGAGGGCAGACCAGCGACCCCGCGCCACAGGAACGAGCCGGCGAGCGCGAAGGCGAGCGCGGGCAGGGTCAGGACGTCGGGCAGGATGAAGTGTTCGAGGTCGATGAGGGCCGCCATGACCAGCATGGCCGTCACCACCAGCAGCGGCAGGACCGCCGCGCCGTCGACGAGCGGGTCGAAGCGTAGGACGAGGGCGGCGAAGAGGCCGGCCATGAGCAGTTCGACCAGCGGGTACCGGGGGCTGATCCGCGCCTTGCACGAGCGACAGCGGCCCCGCAGCGCGAGGTAGGAGAAGACGGGCACCAGGTCGAGGAACCCGAGTTGATGGCCGCAGTTGGGACAGTGGCTGCCCGGGAAGGCGACGGATTCACCGCGGGGGAGTCGGTAGACGACGACGTTCCCGAAGCTGCCGATGATCGCACCGAGCAGGCCTGCGAGCAGGCCCGCGAACAGGCCCGAGAACAGGGCGGTGAGCGCGGTCACGCGGGCCGCGGGAGCGCCGCAGCGACCGGTGGCCGGTGGTATGTAAGTGTCGCTGGTGTGGTCACGGAGGCTCCTTGCGGCTTCTCATCATTGTGGTGTTACACTGCCTCCGCTATGAGAAGACTCACCCTGTTGGGGCTCGTCGTCGCCGTCGTCATCGGCCTTCTCGCGTCATCGCTCGGTGCGCAGGACAGGCAGACCAGGGTGGTGTTCGTCGACTCGCAAGCCGCCCTGTTGTCGCATCCGTCCGGCGCCACCATCGAAGGGCTTCAGGCCCAGGCGGAGACCGAGGTCAACGAGCTCGTCGCCAGCCTCACGGCGCTCGACCAGCGCCTCGCCGCTGGCGAGACGCTGTCAGCCGCCGACAACGAGCGTTACCAGGCGCTGCAGACCTCGCTCAACGCCGTACAGACCCGCTACCGCGACGAGATCGCCGCGGCAGCGCAACCAGCCGTCGAGGCCGTCAATGCCATCATCAAGCAGCTAGCGGAGGAGAACGGCTACACGGTCGTCATGGACCGTGTCGAGGCAGCCAACCTCCGCCTCGTCGTGTACGCCGACGACGACCTCGACATCACGCCGACGGTCATCGAGAGGCTCGCGGCTCAGTAGCTGGTGTTTGGGGCCCCGACTGCGTCGGAGGCCCTCGCCAGTCGCTCCCATCCAAGCCGTACTCGACGTCGACCTCGTTCAGGCGGGGTCGACGTCTTGGTGTGGCTCAGCGAGATCTTCCGCCGTCCAGGTCGCCACGAGCGCGCGCTCGGCCTCGGTCAACGGTGCCCCCGCCAGCAGGTCGGGCCGGCGCTCGTAGGTGCGGCGCAGCGCGGCCTGGCGGCGCCACGTGTCGACGTTGCCGTGGTGCCCGGACAGGAGCGTCTCTGGTACGGCGAGGCCCTCGAACTCGGGCGGCCGCGTGTACTCGGGGTAGTCGAGCAGACCGGTGGTGAACGACTCCTGCCTGTGACTGTCGGCGTCACCGAGGGCGCCGGGTAGCAGGCGCGTGACGGCCTCGATGAGCACCAGTGCAGGCAGCTCACCGCCCATCAGCACGTAGTCGCCCACGGACACCTCCCTGCTGACCAGCTTCTCCACCCTGGCGTCGAACCCCTCGTAGCGTCCACTCAGCAGCATCAGGTGCTCACGCGTGGCCAGTTCGGCCACGAACTCCTGCGTCAGTGGCTCGCCTGCTGGCGTCAACAGGATGGTCTCGTCCGGCGGCGGTGAGTCGCTGCCTGCCTCCGCCACCGCTGCAGCGGCGACGTCGACGCGCATCACCATGCCCGCGCCGCCGCCGTAGGGAGCGTCGTCGACGCGACCAGTCCGGTTGCCAGCGAAGCGGCGCAGGTCGCGCGTCACCACCTCGACGATGCCGGTCCTGCGGGCTCGTGCCAGCAGGGCCTCCTCCAGGTACGCCTCGATGAGTCCGGGGAACAGCGTGTAGACGGTGAAGCGCACGGGTCAGTCGCTCAACAGTCCGGGTGGCGGATCGCGCAGCTCGATGCTGGACTCGCCGACCGTCACGTACGGGGCCGTCAACGGCAGCAGCACGGTGCCGCCTGCCGTCAGGTCGACCTCGACGTAATCGTTCGAGCCGCCCAGGTGCGCAATCGCGACGCTGCCGATCGGAACGCCGTCGACGCTCACGGGCACGCCGACGAGAGACTCCTCGTCGGAGGGCGACGTCAGATTGTCGATGACGTCGGCAGGCGCGTCCGACACGTCCGCCCACACCTCGGCGTTGACGAGCGCGCGCGCGGCTGTGCGGTCACGGACGCCTTCGAGGTAGATCACCGTGGCACCAGACACGATCTCGTTGTCACTGACCCTGGTGTCTCCGAGGCCAGGCACGAAGAGCCTGCCGAGGGAGTCGAGTACCGCGCCCTCGGCGGCTGTCGAGCCGTTCGAGTTGAGGTCTTCCTGGTGGTCGTCGTACGCGCCGGTGTTGTCGAGGTGCAGGCGCATGCCGCCCGCGAGCTTGAACGACCTGCCGAGCCTACCGATGCGCACGTAGCCTGCCGGTGGGCGCCGGGTCATTCCAGCAGCTGGACCTCGACGCGTTGGCGCCCGTCTGCAGCGGCCCGCGCCAGTGTCCTGACGGCGTTGATGACACGCCCGCCGCGGCCGATGATGCGCCCTGCGTCTTCCGGCGCGCAGGTGACCTCGATCAGGACCGAGTCGTCCGTCCGATCGGCCGTGACGGTCAGGCGGGCGGGCTCGGCGACGAGGTTCACCAGGATGTAGTTGACGAG
>ERZ795041.142-NODE-142-length-28182-cov-7.979841_pt1 | contig 28182 bp, 20 predicted proteins | sample MGYA00375125_ERZ795041 | MGnify/ENA primary metagenome ERZ795041 (study PRJEB30170, sample SAMN03074214) | activated sludge metagenome | biome: Common Effluent Treatment Plant; feature: Wastewater; material: Activated sludge; isolation source: activated biomass in...
TGAAAGTCCCATCTTGAAGGGTTGTTTGGTGTCAACCTATTTCAGGACAAGACACTACGTCCTTTGCCCTACACACCTCAATACTGCTCCCGCCCGCTGAAGAAGAAGGCCCCCTCGATGGCGGCATTCGCATCACTGTCGCTGCCATGCACCGCGTTCTTCGCCTTGCTCTCGGCAAAGCGCTTGCGGATGGTGCCATCGGCCGCTTCGGCTGGATCGGTGGCCCCGATCAGGGCTCGGAAGTCCTGTACGGCATTGTCCTTTTCCAAGATGGCCGCCAACACCGGCCCACTGGCCATGTAGCTCACCAGCTCGCCGTAGAAGGGGCGCTCCTTGTGCACTTCGTAGAACTTGCCCGCCTCCTGTTCCGAAAGGCGCGTGTATTTCAAGGCAACCAAGCGGAAGCCCTTCGAGAGGATCAGGTCCAGGATCTTCCCGGCGTGGCCTGCCGCCATCGCCTCGGGCTTGATCATGGTGAACGTTTTGTTGCCAGCCATCGTAGAATGTTGATAAACGGGCGCAAAAATAGCCGGATGCACGGGGGCGGCAACTCCGCCCCCGTGTTTTCTTCGCAACAGATTCCGATGAGACCTTTCCGGACCATGCACTACACCATTGCCCTTGCCGCACTGGGGGCCGCTTTGGCTTCCTGTTCCACCCCCACGGCCACCCGGCAGGAGGGGAAAATAGCAGACACCAATCTCGTTATCGGAGGGTATGATGCCTCGGCCGATGCCAAGAACCTCTACCAGATGCCTACGCCCAATGAACTCTTCACTATTGTGAGGGTCATGAGCGGTGATGGGCAAAAGCAAATGATGAGCCCCGCCAAGAACGTGGAGCGTTTTGCCACCGGCGGAAAGAAGGCCCTCAACTTCGGCGTTTACGCCACCGACCTGGTCTACGCCAGCACCTACAAGATCACCAGCGAAGTGGTGCGCTACTACCTCACCTGCAAGAAACTTGGGGATGAACTGGGCCTGTCGGGATCGTTCTCCGATCAGGATTTTGCAAGACTGGAACGCAACCTCACCCGGGGGGATTCCTTGGATGTGATCAGTAACAGTGCCTATGAAAAGGCGTACCGCAAGATGCAGGATGAGCGCATGGGCCCCACCTTGGCCCTGGTACTTGTCGGTGGATGGGTGGAGAGCATGCATCTGGTGACCCGGCAGGTGCTGCATGTGGATGCGCAAGATCCCTTGGTGCAGCGCGTGGCCGAGCAAAAAGCCAGCTTGGACCACTTGATCGAGATGATGGAGGAGTACAAGGCCGATCCGGAGGTGGCCAAAACCCAGGAGCAGCTCATCAAACTGCGCGACATTTACGATACCTTCCCGGTGGTGCGTTCCGAGCACAAGGAACCATCGCCCAGCGGAAGGCCCATTTTGGGCGAAGACGTCCTTGTGGTGATCACCCCGGAAGGATTCCGCGAGCTGAGCAACGAACTGGAATTGCTTCGAGACGCCATCATCCAGCCCGACGACGCCGCCCTGCCGGCCAAAAGCTGAACAAGACCATGCAAAAACGCTTTCTCCTTTCCTCCATTTGCGCTGCATTGGCCATTGCTTCGATTGCGCAAACAGAGTGTACCGAGTATTGGAAAAATGCCCCGCGCGCATCCGATGTACGCTTCGCCGTGAACGGCCAAAGCCGCTCGGCCAGCGTGCAAGTAGGTGTGCCCACCGAGCTCAATATCATCATCTACAAAGGGCAGGACTACCGCGTTTCCTTCGTGTATGATGAGAAGATCCTGGGTGACCACGTGGTGGCCCGCATCATTGAAAAGGTCCGCGGCCCCATTAAGAAGGCAGCCGGCAACGGTGTTCAAACCAAAGGCCAGCAGGCCAAGCCCCAGTTCGAGGACATTGAAAAGGTGATCTGGGACAACCAAGCCCACGACATGGCCGATGCCGTGGAGTTCACGGCCACCTCCACCAAGCGCATCGCCATTGAGGTAACCGCGCCCGGCGTGCCCGAAGACCCAAAAAATACCAAGCGCAGCAAGGCCCAGCCCGACATCGGCTGCCTAGGCATCCTGATCGAGCACATGCCCACGCCCAACGTGGGGTTTTGAGGTCCGGGCATCAACCAGCACGTGGCAGGTGCGCCGTAGCGGGGTAGTTTTGCGGGCCATGCTCCACCCGTCCGCTCCCCCGGAAACATTGGCAGCGCTCTCCGAGTTGCTGCGGATCCCCTGCCGCGTGGCCATTACCACACACCACAACCCCGATGGTGATGCCATCGGCAGTTCGTTGGCCCTGGCGCGCATGCTCGGAAAGGTTGGCCACACGGTGCACGTGGTGCTGCCCAACCCCGCACCTGGCAACCTGAGGTGGATGCCCGGCTATGCCGAGGCCCTGGACCACTCCACCGCGCCAACAGCCTGTGAGGAGTCGATCGCCACGGCCGACGTGCTCTTCTGCCTGGATTTCAATCGCGCCGACCGCGTGTACGGCCTGGAAACGGCGCTACGAAATGCCCCGGTGAAAGTGCTCATCGACCACCACCGCGGACCGGAAGGCATCTTTCAAATTATTTTCAGCGACATCAGCGCGTCATCCACCTGCCAAATGGTGTGCGATGTGATCACCGGCCTGGGCTTGGAAGAACTGGTGGATGCGGAAGTGGCCAACAGTCTCTATGCGGGCATCATGACCGATAGCGGTTCCTTCCGCTTTTCCAGTACCGGCCCGCACACCCACCGGGTAGCCGCGTTCTTGCTGGAGCGCGGTGCACGACCCGACCGGGTCCACGAGGCGATCATGGAGGACAACACCCTCGACCGGTTGCGCCTTACGGGTTATGCCCTGCATGAGCGGCTGCAGCTACTGGAGAATGGGGCGGCCACGTTGATCTCCCTCTCCAAGGAAGACCTGGAACGCTTCCGCTTCGTGCCGGGCGACACCGAGGGGTTGGTGAACTACGGGCTCACGGTGCGCGGCGTGCGGATCGCGGCCTTCCTGGTGGAACGCAAGGACGGTATCAAGATCAGCCTGCGGTCCAAGGGCAATCTGCCGGTGAATGAATTGGTGGCGGCACACTTTGAAGGCGGCGGCCATGCCAATGCCGCCGGAGGCCGCAGCGCGGATACGCTTCAGGAAACGGAGGCCAAGTTGATCAAGGAACTGCCCGGGTTCCTCGCAAAGTACCCGGCATGAGGCGTGCTCCGCTCTGTTTGGCGTTGCTCTTCCTGGTGGCATGCGGTGAGGGGCGAACCCCGCCGGCTGCCCAAGTGGGCCAGCACACCACCGCACCGGACAACCGGTTGATCGAGGAGAACAGGAAGTTCGCCGAACGCGAGGAGGCGGACATTCAGGCATGGATCCGCCGCCAAGGCATGGCCATGGCCGCAACCGGCACAGGCCTGCGCTATGCGCTGTTGCGCGATGTGCCAGGGGATACGGCCCGGCCCGGCCAACAAGCCGTGATCAATTTCACCGCCTGCCTGCTGAACGGCGATACGGCCTATGCTTCCGAACCGGGCAAGCCCGGCATCTTCCGCATTGGGCATGCAGACGTGGAAAGCGGCCTGCACGAGGGCATTCAGCACCTTTCCCCGGGCGACAGCGCCGTGTTGGTGATCCCCAGTGCCTTGGCCTTCGGGCTGCTGGGCGATCGGGAAAAGATCCCCATGCGCAGCACCGTGGTCTACCACATCGGCTTGGTGGCCGTGAAAAAATGAAACCGCTGAACTACGGCGCAGCGGTCCTGGCCTTGTTCCTGATCGCCTGTGGGCGTTCGCCCTTGGCCGGTGGTACCCGCATTGCCGATGGCGTGTATTGGCGGCTGAACACCTTGGGCGAGGGCGAGCGCGCCCCGAGTGATAGCGACAGCGTGTTCGTACGGGTCCGCATGGCAAGATTGAACGCCCCTGCGGGATCGCTCTTCAGCACCGAGCGCTGGTACCCCATGGGCAGCGGCCGAGCCATGGACAGCTACTTCAACCGGCTCCACCAAGGCGATAGTGCCACTGCGCTGTTGCGTTCCTCCCTGGTGCCTTGGGCGGAATTGGGAATGCAACCGCCGGATCCGCACCGCGATACCGGGTGGGTGCAGATGGAACTTTCCTTGCGCTTGGTCCGATCATTGGCCGAATCACGCGAACTGGCGCACGCCGCGCTGATGGCGCGTACCCAAGCGGATGAGCAGCGCATCCTGGAAGAGTTTTTTACCCGGGACGATCGCCCATGGGTACGGTCCATGGGCGTATGGTACGCTCTGGACCCTGCCGCAGGCCATGGTCCGCGCGTACAAAGCGCGGAGCTGGTCACCTTGGCCTACAAGGCCTCCTTTTTGGACAATGGCCGGGTCTTCGATGACCAAAGCGGTCGGAACGCGGGGCTCACCTTCCGCTTAGGCGATCCGGGCCAGGTGATCAAGGGGCTTGAGGTGGCCGCCCATTTGCTGCCCGCACACGGTGGTGGTGGCTGGTTTGTGATCCCTGCCGAACTGGCCTTTGGCCCCGATGGCTCATCCTCGGGTATTGTGCCGCCATGGACCCCGGTACTGTACCGGGTGGACGTGGTTGCCGCGCCAGCAGGGGAGGCAAGGGTTTCGCAGGACCGGTGATCGGGAATGTAGGGCCCATGGCGAAGGCTCAATGGCTGTGCTCCCCACTGCCCTTGGTCAATTCGCTCAGCAGGTAGTACGCGGCCTTCACCACGATCCGCGCATCGTGCGGTACGGCGCTTAGCGGCATCACCTCGGTGTAGCCCAGCCCGCTGGCGCCGGTGCGCACCTCTGTTTGCACGAAGGTGTTCGGCCCGTGCTCCACGAAGATGTAGTGCTCGTCGCCATTGCTCACCACGGCTTCTTCCGGCAGGCTCCATGCCGAAGTGCTGTCCGTGGTGATCAGCGCATCCACGTACATGCCCGCAAGCAGGTCCTCGCCCGCATCGTTCAGCTTGGCGTGCGCCAGCACGGCCTGCTGGTCGCTCTCGAAGGCCTTGTTCACCGCGAAGATGGTGGCGCTGTGCCGCCCGATGGGCTCGCCCGCATGGCCGAACACTACCTGCTGGCCCACCTTCACGCGGTCCACGTCCTGCTCGAAGATGTTGAGGTCGATGTGCAGCCCGCTGTTGTCCACCAAGGTGAATAGCGACTTGTTGGGCTCGGCGTATGCGCCGGTGGTGACGGTGATGTGCTGCACGTTGCCGGCGATGGGTGCGCGCAGGGCGAAGGCGGGGCCGATCGCTTCGGGGGTGAGCTGAGCGGGATCCACGCCGAGCAGGCGAAGCTTCGCGCCGGCGGAGGCTTGCCGGGCTTTTGCCACGGAAAGGTCGGCCTGTGCGCGTTCCACGGTCTTGGTGGCATTGATGCGTTCGTCGTGCAAGTCCTGCTGTCGTTTCAGGTCTGCCGCAAGGGCTTTCAGGTTGGCGCTGTTTTCCAAGTAGTCCTGTTGCAGCTGCAGGAATTCCAGGCTTTCCAGCGTGGCGAGCACCTGGCCCTTGTCCACGTGCTGGCCTTCGCGCACGGCCACGTTGCGCACCAATCCGCCGAAGAGCACGCCCACACTGGCGCTCTTGTCCGGTGGAAGCACTAAGCGGCCGTTGGCGCGCAGGGAGTTGGTGAGGCCACGTTTTTCCAGGGTGCCGGTCACCAAGCCGATGGCCTTGACCTGATCGGGCGTCAGTGCCACTTCGTTGCCATGCGCGGCTTCCGTGGCGTGGTCGTGATCGTCCTTTGGCGTTGCGGAAGGGGAACCTCCGCAGGCGGCGAACAGCAGCGGGGAAAAGAGCAGCAGCGGCAGGGCGCTGCGGAAATGGAGTTGAAGGAATGCGTTCATGGTCGGAAGGTCTTATTGCCCGAGCAGGGCGTTGAGGTGGATCACGGAAAGGGCGGCCTGAAGGCGGACGCCGAGGTGTTCTTCTTCAATAGTGCGGGCCTGGTCCATGGCCTGCAGGAATTCCACGTAGCCCGCGTCGCCGCTGAGGTAGGCGCGTTCGGCATCACGGCGAAGTGCCGCCGCCAGTGCGGCACCGGCGCCATCAAAGTAGGCTAAGCGCTGGCGCAGTTGTTCCAGTTCGGCACGGGTGCGGGCCAGCTCAGTGGCGCGGCTGAGGCGCAGTTCCTCGAGTTGCTGCTTGGCGATCTCGCTGCGCAGCCGCGCCGCCTTGGTGCGCGCACCCTGTCCGCTGCCCGGCAACGGGAACGAGGTGCCGAGCACGTATCCGCTGAAGGGCGTCACACCGTCGATGCTTTGCAGGAACGCGCCCCCTTGCAGGCTGGGCGCCCATTGGCTGCGCTCCATCTTCCACTCAGCCTCGGCCACGGCGGCCGTTTGTGCTGCGGCGGCAATTGCAGGATCGTTGGCCGCATCCGGGGCGGGATGCATGATCACCGTGCGCAGGGCTGTGCTGTCCGGCGCGGCACCGTTCAGCGGGCCGCACCATTGCTCCAGCCCAGTTGCATACACGGCCACATCGGACTGCGCCTGTTGCCAGGCGAGGTGTGCGCGGTCGGCGGCGCTGCGCGCGCTCATCATTTCCAAGCGGCCTGTTGCGCCAGCGTCGAACTTCTTCTGCGCAAAGGCCGCCAGCGCTTGCATGGCACTGTCGTTGCGCTGCATCAGCCGTATGCGTTCCAGGCCAACGGTCCATTGCAGGTAGGCTCCGGCGGCGCTCTCCTGCACGGCGAAGCGCACGCGGCTTTGGTCGGCCTGGGCGAGTTGCACGCTCTCGCGCAGGTAGCGGCTGCGCTGCGCGATGGCGGTGGGGAAGGGCAGGCCCGTGACAGCCTGCACGTTGTAGTCGTACACCGCACTGTTGATCTGTCCGCCCTGCCATTGCACGCCCAGCGGTTCAAGCTGTACGGCGGTCTTGCGCAGGGCGTCCTGCCGCTTCACCTCTAATTCCGCCGCCAGCATGGCCGGGTGGTTCTTCACCGCCCGCGCCACAGCGCTGTCCATCGTCAATACCGGCGCTTGCGCCTGCACCACCGTTCCGCCCAGCAGCAACAAGGTCACCAGCGCAGAGGGAAGCGGGGACCGCCCTTCATCTCTTTCACCTTCTTCACCTTCTTCACCTTCTTCACCTGCTTCACCTCTTCTCTTTTTCCCCTTCCTTCCCGTGAAAACCCAATGGTAAAGCACGGGCACCACCGCCAGCGTCAGCAAGGTGGACGTGATCAGGCCGCCGATCACCACGGTGGCCAGCGGGCGCTGCACCTCCGCGCCGGGGCTGGTGCTGATGGCCATGGGCAGGAAGCCGAGCGAGGCCACCGCAGCAGTGGCCAGCACGGGGCGCAGGCGGGCCAGGGTGCCATGTACCACGCGGGCGGTCACGTCGGTCTCTCCTTCCTCCAAGAGCCGGTTGAAGTAGCTCATCAGTACGATGCCGTTGAGCACGGCCACGCCGAAGAGTGCGATAAAGCCGATGCCGGCGCTGATGCTGAAGTCGAGCCCGCGCACCCACAGCGCGAACACGCCGCCCACGGCCGCCATGGGCACGGCGCTGAAGATGATCAAGGATTCCGCCAGCGAGCGGAAGGCGAAGTAGAGCAGCAGGAAGATCAGCGCCATGGCGATGGGCACGGTGAGCAGCAGGCGCGCACTGGCTTCCTGCAGGTTCTGGAAGGTGCCACCATAGCCGACGAACCAGCCAGCGGGCAATTTCAGCTCCTTGTCGATCACCGCTTGGATGTCCGCCGCCGTGCTTTGGATGTCGCGCCCGCGCACGTTGGCCTCCACCACGATGCGCCGCGCGCCGTTCTCGCGGCTTACCTGCGCGGCTGCACTCTGGAAGCCGACCTCCGCAAGCTGCCCCAGCGGCAGTTGCGACCCGTTGGGCAGCGGCACCAGCAGGCTCTTCACCTTCTCCGGTCCCGCATCGCGCATGTCGGCCATGCGCACCACCAGGTCGAAGCGGCGCTCGCCCTCGTAGATCACGCCGGCATGCGCCCCGGCCAGAGCGGTGTTCAGCACGCGGTTTACCGCCGCGATGCTCAGGCCGTATTGCGCCAACCGGTCACGGTCGTACTTCACCACTAACTGCGGCATGCCCGTTACCTGCTCCACCTTGATGTCGGCAGTGCCGAGCACCTTGGCGATCAACGCCGCGGCCTCATTGGCCTTTTGAAAGAGTGCGTCGAGGTCGTCGCCGTAGATCTTCACCGCGATGTCGCTCTTCACCCCGGCGATCAGTTCGTTGAAGCGCATCTGGATGGGCTGCTCGAAGCTGAGGTTCATGCCGGGGATCACGCTGAGCTTTTCGTTCATCAGCGCGGCCATCTCCTCGCGGTCCTTGGTGGTGGTCCAGTCCTTGCGCGGTTCCATCACGATGATCAGGTCCTGGCTTTCCATGGGCATGGGGTCGGTGGGGATCTCGCTGCTGCCGATCTTGCCCACCACTTCTTTCACTTCCGGGAATTCCTTCATCAGGATGCGCGCGGCCTGATCGCTCACGGCGATGCTCTGGCTGAGGTTGCTTCCTTGGCGGATGGTGAGGTTGGTGGCGAAATCGCCTTCGTCCAGCTCGGGGATGAACTCGCCGCCCAGGCGGTTGAACACCAGCAATGCGCCCGCCAGCAGGGCGATGGCGACGCCGATGGTGGGCACGCGGTGGCGCAGCAGCCAGTTGAGCCTGGGCACGTACCATTGCTGCAGGCGGTGCACCATGCGTTCGCTCCAGCTTTCGCCGGAAGGCACCTGGCGGTCCAGGAAGAGGGAAACGGCCCAGGGCACGTACGTGATGCTCAGCAAGAGCGCCCCGATGATGGCGAAGCTGACGGTCCAGGCCATCGGGCGGAACATCTTGCCTTCAACACCCACCAGGGCGAAGATGGGCACGTACACGATGAGGATGATCACCTGGCCGAAGACGGCGCTCTTCATGATGCCGCCGGCCGAATGGATGGTCTCCTTGCTCATTTCCTCCTTGGTGAGCAGGCTTCCGGCGTGGCGCTGGTGCAGGGTGAAGAGCATGCCCTCCACCACGATCACCGCGCCGTCCACGATCAAACCGAAATCCAGCGCGCCCATGCTCATCAGGTTGGCGCTCTGCCCCGCCAGCACCATGCAGCCGATGGCAAAGAGCAGTGCGAGCGGGATCACGCTGGCCACAATGAGGCCCGCGCGCCAGTTGCCCAGCAGCAGCAACAGCACGGCGATCACGATCAGCGCGCCCATCAGCAAGTTGTGCTCCACCGTGCCAATGGTCCGGTCCACCAGCTTGGCGCGGTCCACGAACACGTCCACGTGCACCCCCTCGGGCAGGCTGTGCTGCACCTCGGCCATGCGCGCCTTCACGGCTTCCACGGTCTGCGTCGCATTGGCGCCCTTGAGCATCAGCACCACGCCGCCCACGGCCTCGCCCTCGCCGTTGCGCGTCAGGGCGCCGTAGCGCGTGGCATGTCCGAAGCGAACTTCGGCTACATCGCGCACGCGTACCGGGCTGCCTCCTCGCGCTTCGATCACGGTGTTCTCCAGGTCTTCCAGCGATCGCGCCACGCCTTCGCCGCGGATGAAGTAAATGTTGGGCCCTTTCTCAATGTAGCTGCCGCCGGTGTTGGCGTTGTTGTCCTCCAGCGCGGTGAACACGTCCACGAGTGAAAGCCCCGCCCCGCCGAGCTTGCGCGCGTCCACGCGCACCTCGTACTGTTTCAGCAGGCCGCCGAAGCTGCTCACGTCGATCACGCCGGGCACGCCTAACAGGTGTTGCCGTACCGTCCAGTCCTGGATGGTGCGCAGGTCCATCAGGCTGTATTGGCCCTTGTGCGCGCTGTCCACGGCCAGGGTGTACTGGTAGATCTCGCCGATGCCGGTGGTGGGCGGCGCGATCTCCGGCGTGCCATATCCGGAGGGGATCTGCGCCTGCGCCTGGGCGATGCGCTCGGTGACCAGCTGGCGCGCCAGCGGCACGGGCACGGCGTCCTTGAACACCACGGTGATCACCGAGAGGCCGCTGCGCGAAACACTGCGCAGCTCCACCAGGTCGGGCAGGTTCTTGAAGGCTTGTTCCAAGGGGAAGGTGATGAACTGTTCCACCTCCTGCGTGGCCAAGTTGGGTGCGATGGTGTTCACCAGCACCTGGTTGTTGGTGACGTCCGGCAGGGCGTCGATGGGCAGGTGGGCCACGGACCATGCGCCCCAGCCGATGAATGCGAGGAGCAGCAGGCCCGTGACGAGCTTGTTGCGTACGGAAAACGAGATGATGCGGTCGATCATGCCCGATGTGCGGCGTTGCCGCGGATTGAAGGGAGGTGAACGAAAAGTCCAAAGGGTGCGCACGCATGGTGCGGCACCTGGCGCCGTGGCGCGGTCTTACGCCTTGGGCGGCTGCCAGATGCCGCCCGGGCCTTCCCGTGGCGGGATGCGGTCCTCGGTGGCGTTCAGTTGCACGTCCAATCCGTTGCACAGGAGGACGGCGGGGGCGGATTCTTGAGCAATGCTTGCTTGCACCGTTTGTGCACCACAGTGATGGTCACAGTGGAAGGGCAGCTCGTGGTGGTGGTCATCGCTGGCATGGTGGTGGCGCTCATGCAGGTAGTGCTCCGCCAAGAAATTCAACCAATCCATTCGGCCTTCCGCCTGGTGTTCCGCATAATGCTGGAAGAGCATGGGCAGCTTCAGCAACTGGTGCAGCTCGGTGCCCGTGAAGGCGAAAAGGCCTAGGAGAAGGATGGCGATCCGCTGCCGCATACGGGGCAAAGGTAATGGGAAAATGAAGCGGGGACTTCAGCTGGGAAGTGACGGAGGAAATCGCGGCATACGCGGCCCCATACGGAAAAAGCCCCGGCTATGCCGAGGCTTTCGTGGTCCCGCAGGGGATCGAACCCTGGACCCAATGATTAAGAGTCATTTGCTCTACCAGCTGAGCTACAGGACCAGTTCCAACAAGCCGTTTCCACAAGGTCCCGGCCGATTGGGGCGGCAAATGTAGGACCTGCCGGGCAATGTCCTTCATCTGTTGAAAACTGTGGATAGGTGATGGTTCTTCTTCTAAGGTTGCACCGCGAAAAGCGGTCGGTGCAAGGTTTCAAGATACGGGCTTGCAGGAATCATCCCCCTGCCCCAGGGGAGCATTAAAAAAGCCCCAGCTGTTGCCGAGGCTTGGTGATCCCGCTGGGGCTCGAACCCAGGACCCTCACATTAAAAGTGTGATGCTCTACCTACTGAGCTACAGGATCGGAAAACAAACCGTGAACGGCGGCTTGATTTTGAGGGCGCGAATGTAACCACTCCGGCATGACCGGCAAACCTAATCATTCCCTTTGCCGATGATGGGCAACCGTTCAAACGGCTTGCTGCGGTCGAACAGGTAGCGGTAGGTTGCCATGGTGCGGTAATTGGTGGCCCCGAGGTTTTCGCATACGCGGAGCATTTTCGGGTTGAAGTCACCGATCCACGTGAGCACCGTGTCATGGTAGCGGCCGGTGCGGATCAACCATTTGCTCAGGTGCACGATCATTACGCCCTCCACACCCTTGCCTTGCCATTCCTTCACTACGCCGAAGACAATGCCGGTCATGGTGGTGGCGGTGCCTTTCCACTTGTGCCAAAGGAATTTGAGTTTGCCCATCCAATTGAGGTTGCCGTCAACGTACCGGAAGATCTGGTTCAACTCCGGCAGGTTCACGAAGAAGGCGATCGGCTTTTTCCGGTGGTACACGAACACCACGATGCGCGGGTCCATCACCGGCTTCATCTGCTTGATGGTCTTCAACGCCACCTCCTTCGGCATGGGCTTGAAGTTTTCGTGGTCCACCCACGCGGCGTTCAGCACGGTGCGGAAATCTTCGGCCAACTGTTCGGCACTCATGTTCCGCACGTCCCTCACCTCCATTTCCGGATCGTTGCGGAACTGTTCGTACTTGCGATGGAAGATGGGCTGTACGTCCGTGGTGGCTTCGCGTTTGAAGAAGAGCTGCTTGAAGTAGATCCGGAAACCATACGCCTCGAACAGTTCCACGTAATACGGCGGGTTGTAATTGGTTCCGTAGATCGGCGGGTCCGTGAAGTTGTGGATCAGCAAGCCCCAGAACATGTTGCGCTCGCCGAGGTTGACCGGGCCGTCCATGGCCTCGAGGCCTTGGCCCTGCAACCAGTTGCGTGCGGTGTCGAAAAGCAGGTTCGCCGCCCGCTGGTCGTTGATGCACTCGAAGAACCCGCACCCGCCGGTGGGCTGCTGGCTGTCGGTCCAGGCGGTCTTCGGATCGATGAACGCCGCGATCCTCCCGGCTGCCCGGCCGGCATCATCATAGAGCACCCAGCGCTTGATGGCCCCCGCCTTGCGGTCTTCGCGCGCCTGCAGCAGCTTGTTCCTTGCGGGGTCAAATACCTTGGCCACGTCTTGTCGCAGGTGGGGCACCCAGTTCTTGTCATCCGCATAGATGCGCCACGGCACCCGGGTCCAATCCCGCAGTGCCCGGTCGCCGCTGGCTTCGCTAATGGTCATTGGGCGCGAAGGTCGCACGAATGATGTCTTTTTCCTCGGGCAGCCGGTTACGGGGCAACGGGTGCCATTTCGGCGCGGATGGTTCCTTTGCACCGGAGTAGGGAAGCGATGGGCGTTCAGGTTGAAACTACCAAGGGCGGCGCTGCATGCGAAGTGCGGCCGGCGGGGAAGCAGGGCAGCGGGGCAACTGGGCAGGCAACCGCCAAGCTGTGGAACCGGGATTTCATCATTGCAGGAGTAGCCTATTTCCTGGTGGCCTGCTCGTTCAGCTTGTTGATGCCCACCATCCCGATCTTCCTTTCGGAGGAACTGGGCGTGGAGCCTACGCGGATCGGCGTGGTGCTGTCCTCATACGTGCTGGCATTGCTGCTGGTGAGGCCGTTTAGTGGCTACTTGGTGGACGTCTATGCCCGCAAGCCCTTGCTGCTGTTAAGCACCGCCTTGTTCGTGGCGGTTTTTGCGGGTTACTACTTCGCCTATACCGTGCTGTTCTTTGTGCTGCTGCGCTTTGTCCACGGGCTGTTCTGGGGCATTGCCACGGTGTCCGCCAACACGGTGGCCATCGACATCATCCCGTCATCCCGAAGAGCGGAGGGCGTGGGTTACTTCGGGGTGAACATGAACTTGGCCATGGCCATTGCACCATATTTCGGTGTGCAGATCTACGAGGCCAGCGGTTTCGGCATGTTGGTGACGGCCGCGTTGGCCATGGGCTTCCTGGCCATTGCCACCTGGGCTTTTATCCGGGTGCCCAAGCGTCAGTGCAACCGGGATCACGCTCCCGTCTCGTTGGACCGGTTCATTCTGGTGAAGGCGTTGCCGATCTTGTTCAACCAGTTGTTCCTGGCTTTCGGGTGGGGCACGTTGGTGGCCTTTGCGGTACTTTATGGCAATGAGGTGGGGATTCCCAATGCGGGCATCTTCTTCCTTTTCCTGGCCGGGGGGGTGGTCCTTTCGCGGGTCACTACCGGCAAGTTGGTGGACGGGGGTTAGCTGCCCGCCCTGATGGTGGGGGCCATGTTGTTGATCGGCATCGGCTTCACAGGTTTTGCCTTGCTGCATGACATCCGTTGGTTTTGTGCATCCGCCCTGTTGATCGGCCTGGGGTACGGCACGCTCTTTCCCGCCCTGCAAACCATCTACGTCAACATGGCCCCGTCAAGCCAGCGTGGCACGGCCAACTCCACCTACCTCACCGGCTTCGACCTGGGGATCAGCATCGGCATGCTGCTGGGCGCTTGGTTAGTGGACCAGTACGGCTACACGGTGATGTTCCTCGCCACCGGCACGCTTGCCGTGATCGGGCTCGCCATCTATTGGGCCAGTTCCAGGCAAGTGTATGAGCGGTACCGGTTGGACCGGGCGGCAGAACAATAGGTGTTTGGGCGTGGGGGAGGGAAGGTGCAGGGACAAGTCTTGGCACCCGCGCCTGCCCTCGGGCAGCATTTGGGCCGGTTCTTCGCTGCGGACTTTGCGCGGGATGCTTAGAACCCCATCGCACGGTCATCGCCCCGGGGGTCGGCCCCGCCTTCCAAGGTGCCATCAGGATGAACCAGGATGGCGTCGGCGCGGCCGATGGCATGGCGTATTCGGATCACATGGCCCATTTCCACCAACGCCATGCTGTCGGCGGGCTGGATGGCGCCGATCTCCGCCCGCACCGTGTCCGGCAGCCATTGGTGGTGGAACCGGAAGGCCGACACGGCCTGCTGCATGTCCATGCCGTGGTGCACCACGTTGAGCAGCACTTGGAACACGGTAGTGGGAATGGTGGACCCGCCCGGTGACCCGGCCACCATGAACAGGCGGCCGTTGCGGGTAACGATGGTGGGCGCCATGGAGGACAGCATGCGCTTATGCGGTGCGATGGAGTTGGCCTCGCCACCAATGAGGCCGTAGGCGTTGGGCGCACCGGGGGCCGCACTGAAGTCGTCCATCTCGTTGTTCAGCAGGAAGCCGGCGCCCCCCACCACCACCCCGCAGCCATAGGCGCCGTTCAGCGTGGTGGTGCATGATACGGCGTTGCCCATGGGGTCCACAATGGAGAAATGGGTGGTGTGCGCGGCTTCCGGAACAGGAGATCCCGCCCTTATCGCCGTGCTCGACGTGGCCCGGCTCGGGTCGATGTCCGCCATGCGGGCGTCCACGTATTCGTGTGCGATGAGCTCCTGCACCGGCACCCGCACGAAATCGGGGTCGCCCAAGTACTCCGCACGGTCGGCAAATGCGCGGCGCTCCACTTCGATCATCCGGTGGAGCAGGGCAGGGCGGCCACCTGTCCAAATGGATGGATCGGCGGTTTCCATGCCACGGAGCATTTGCAGCAACAGAATGCCTCCACTGGAGGGCGGGCCCATGGTGATGACCTCCATGCCTTGGAAGGTGCCTTGCAAAGGTGGCCGCCACCGGGGATGGTAGGTTGCCAGGTCGGCGGCAGTGATCAGACCTCCACCGCGCCGCATTTCCTCCACCAGCAAGCGGGCCGTGAGCCCCTTGCTGAACTCTTCCGCACCGCCGTCCCGTATGCGCTCCAGGGTGTGTGCCAGTTCAGGTTGGCGCAACGTATCACCTGCAGCCCATGAACTGCGTGAGGTGAAGGCATTGGGCCGGGTGCTGTGGCGGCCGATCAATGGCCGTGCCGCGTTCAGCTCATGTGCTTCGTGCCCGGTCAGCGGGCATCCGGCCGCAGCCAGGTCGATGGCGGGTTGGATCAACCGGGCCATGGGCAGGCTGCCCAAACTGTCGTGCAGGGCGAACAGCCCTGCCACACTGCCCGGCACGCCTGGTGCCAGGTGGCCGTATTCGCTCAGGCCCGGTACCACCTGGCCCTGCTGGTCCACGTACATGTTGTGCCGGGCCGCCGCCGGCGCCGCCTCCCGAAAATCCAAGGAAGCCGTGCGGCCGTCGGCCAGCCGCACCACCATGAAGCCGCCTCCGCCGATGTTGCCCGCCCAGGGCGTGGTAACGGCCAAGGCCCAATGCACGGCGATGGCCGCATCCACGGCGTTGCCTCCCTCGCGCAGCACGCGCTCCCCGATCGCCGAAGCCAGCGGGTGGGCGCTCACCACCATGCCGCTGTCGGCGCGTACCAGGCCGGCGGGCGCTGCGGGGTGAATGGAGGCTATCGGCGTTTGCGGGCCCGCTGTGCCGCACGACAGCAGCAGGCTGATCGGCAGCGCTGCCGCAAACAAGCCAAGCCTCTGCATGGTGCAAGGGTACGGCAAGGGCGGACAATTTCGTAACGAATGATGGCTGTGCACCGGCGGCAATGCACCCGAAAGCGTGCCGCAGCCCGGTTGCGGGTGCATGCTTCCAGGAAAAGCCACTGGTGCCAACGATTTTCCGGTGAATCGAAAAAGCTGCCTACCTTGGCATAATGCGCGTCTTCATCATCGGCTTCATGTGCAGTGGGAAGAGCGTGGTGGGGCGCGAGCTCGGGCGCCTCACCGGGCTTAGGTTCGTGGACCTTGACCGGGTGATCGAACAACGGGTCGGGCCCCTCTTGCCCTGGATGAAACTGCATGGCGAAGCCAAGTTCAGGGAAGTGGAGTCCGCTGCGCTGGAGGAACTGATGGCGGAGGAGGAAGTGCTGGTGGCATGCGGGGGAGGCACGCCCATGGCGGCCGACAACATGGACCGCATGCTGGAAGCAGGCAAGGTGGTGTACATAGACGTGCCGCAAGTGGTCCTGGTGGAGCGGGCGCGGCGCACGGGCGGAGACAGGCCCCTGCTCTTTGGGCTGCATGGCCATGCCTTGGACAACCGCATAGCGGAACTGATGCTGGTGCGGGAGCCGGTGTATCGCCGGGCACCCCTGCACGTGCCCGGGGCAGGCACCCCGGAGGATACGGCCCTGTTGATGGCCGGACTACTGGCGCTTCAGCTCAAGTAAACAGCGTCCTTCTTGCCGAACACCACGCTGATGTGTTCCTGCAGGGTGGTGGTGAGCGTGAGCCCCACGATGTCTGCACGGATGGGAAAGCTGCGATGGCGGCGATCCACCAACACCACGGTGGTGAGGCGCTTCAGCGGTGACGTGATCAAGTGCGCCGCCGCATACATCAACGTGCGGCCGCTCATCAGCACGTCGTCCACCAGCACCACCACGCGCCCGTTCAGGTCAACCGTGCCATGGGCCAGGTGTGCCATGCTTTTCACAGGGGCATCCTTGTCCAGCACCAGTTCATGCAGATCCACCGCCAAAGGCGAGATCTCTTCCAAGTGTGCCTTGAGGCGGGCCGCCAGCTTGGCGCCGCGCGGGGCGATGCCCACCAGCACCAGGCCCGGTTCGTTCACGTTCTCCTCGTAAACCTGAATGGCGATCCGGCGCAGCTTGCGCTGGATCCTTTCGTGCTCCAATACCAGGGTGCGTTCACCGGCCATGGGCCGAAAGTACAGGTGGGCAACCGATCGCCGGGATCGATCAGTTTTGCCCCCGGAACCGCCACACCATGCTTACCGTGCTTTCGCCCGCAAAAAACCTGAATGAAGCCACGCTGCCGCCCAGGCGTGCAACCTCCCTTCCGGTGTTCAATGGCCAAGCGCTGGAGCTGGTGGGGAAGTTGCGCAAATTGGGCCCGGCACGGTTGGCCACGCTTCTGGCCACCAGCCCGAAACTGGCGGAACTGAACCATGCGCGGTACTGCGACTGGGGCAAGGCCCTGCTGAAGCCCGCTGTTTTCCTGTACGACGGGGAAGCCTACCGCGGCCTCCATGCCGCTACCTTGGACGAAGACGACCTGCGTTTCGCACAGCAACACCTGCGCCTGCTCAGCGGACTTTACGGCGTGTTGCGGCCCTTGGACCTGATCGCGCCGCACCGCCTGGATATCAGCACCAAGCTGCCTGTGGGGCGGGGCATCAAGGACCTGTACGCCTACTGGGCGGACCCCATTGCCGAAGCGCTCAACAGGGCATTGCGCAAGAGTGGCAGCAAGGTGTTGGTGAACCTGGCATCGGCCGAGTATTTCCGCAGCATCAGGCTGGAACGGGTGGAGGCCCGGGTGCTGACGCCGGTCTTCAAGGAAAGCACGCCACGGGGCCTGCGTACCGTGGTGATGCACGCCAAGCACCAGCGGGGTGCCATGGCTCGCTGGATCATCCAGCACCGGCTGATGGAACCGGAGGCATTGAAGGATTACCGGGCGGACGGCTATCGTTTCGAGCCGGAGGAAAGCACGGGCGACGTTTGGCTATTTGCGCGTTGAACGCCCCGCACCACGGTAATTTTGCGCCGTGACCCTCTTCCTGCTTACGGCCTTGGGCCTGATCGTGCTGGCATACTTCGGCCTTTGCCTCTTCTATTGGATCTTCCAGGAGCGGTTCATTTTTGTGCGCTTCACCCTGCCCGAGCGGTACCGCTTCCGCTTCACCCAGCCCTGCGAGGAACTCTGGCTGGACCGCCCCGATGGTGCGCGCCTCCACGCCCTGCACTTTCCGGTAAAGGATGCCCTGGGCGCGGTGTTGTACCTGCACGGCAATACCGGCAGCCTGCGCCGCTGGGGAAAACGGGCGCCGCGCTTCACCTCGCTGCGGCATGCCGTGCTGATGCCGGATTACCGGGGGTACGGAAAGAGCAGCGGAAAACTTTCCGAGGAAGCCCTGCACGCCGATTCCCTGGCGTGGTTCGACAAGCTGGCGTCCATGTATGGCGCCGCAAACGTGGTGGTCTACGGCCGGTCGCTCGGCACCGGCCTGGCCGTGCCGCTGGCAGCGGCGCGTTCACCGCGTGCCCTGGTGCTGGAATCGCCCTTTGCCAACTTCTACGACGTGGCCCGCCATTACCTGGCCATTTTGCCGTACCGCTGGCTGCTGCGGTACCGCTTCCGCAGCGACATGGCCATTAAGCGCGTGGCTTGCCCGTTGTACATCTTCCACGGCAAGCGCGACCCCCTGGTGCCGTACAGCAGCGCCTTGAAGCTGTACGCGGCGGCCCCGGTGGAGGTGCACCGGGAGCTGATCACGTTCGACAAGGGGTTTCACAGCGACCTGGCCAGCTATCCGCGCTTTCGCCGCAAGCTGCGCGCCATCCTGGCCTTCAGGCCGTCCGGGCCCGTTAAGGATCGGTAACCACGTGAGCCTCGGCTGCGCCCCCGAGCGTACATTCGCGGCCCATTACGAAACAGATGAACATCAAACTGTCGATCTTTTCCATGCTGGCCGTGCTGTTGGGCGCGTGCTCAAACCAGGCCACCGGCCAAAAGGGGCGCGAGATCGCCTTGTCCTCCACACGCGACTCCGTCAGCTATGGCGTAGGTTCGGACGTGGGCCACAACCTGAAGATGAACTTGAAGCAGGCCGGCCTGGATTCGCTCAACATCGATGCCTTGTTCGCCGGCATGCGCGACGCCATGGACAGCGTGGAACGCATCAACTCGGACAAGATCAAGGAGGTGGTGCAAGCCTACATGATCCAAGCCCAGCAAAAGGCGATGGCCAAGCAGCAGGCCCAGGATGATGTGCGCTCGGCCGAAGGGCAGAAGTTCCTGGCGGAGAACGGCAAGAAACCCGGCGTGGTGACCACCGCCAGCGGGCTGCAGTACGAGGTGCTGCAGATGGGCACCGGGCCCAAGCCCGCGGCCGATCAGACCGTGAGGGTGCATTACAAGGGCACATTGATCGACGGTAAGGAGTTTGACAGTTCGTACAGCCGTGGCGAACCCGCCGAATTCCCCGTGAATGCCGTGATCCCCGGATGGACCGAGGCCCTGCAGCTGATGCCGGTGGGTTCGCGCTGGAAGTTGTACATCCCCAGTGAACTGGGCTATGGCCAGCATGGTGCCGGAGAAGCCATTCCGGGCAACAGCACCTTGATCTTTGAGGTGGAACTGCTGGACATCGTGAAGAAGTGAGGACAAGGCGCTGAAGGAAAATGAAAGAGGCCCGGTGCGAACCGGGCCTCTTCTTTGTTCTGCCGCACAGCTAGGCATGTGGCTCTTTACCGGGTGGGAAGGGGCGCTTCGGTTGCTCCGGTCCACCCTTGCATTGCACTCGAGGCCCCTCATTGCACCACCACCCGTTCATTGCAAACCCCATCCTTACTGGTTATCCGCACCACGTACGTGCCCTTTCCGAAGCGTGAAAGATCGACCTCCTCGCTCTCCGTTCCTTTTGCCAAAGGCCGCTGGAAGAGCAGCTTGCCCACGGCATCATACACCGAGTAGAAGCTATCCGTGGAAAGCGGATCGGTGAACTCCACCGTAAAATGCCCCGTGTTGGGGTTGGGGCGGATGCGCGGCTTGCTGTGCCCATAGTTGTACAGGTTCGGCACGCCCGTGTGGGTGCATGCATTGTAGACCTGGATGGCATCGTACACGGTGTCCTGCACGTAAGCCGGATAGGCCGTGGCCCCGTCCACCGAGGTGAGCGTGAAACTGCTGTCCACCGGGAAGAGATCGGACACCACGATCGGGTAGTGCAGTTCATCACAATCAAAATGCCCCAAGGAGTCCGTCTTGAAAATGTACGACATGCTCAGTTCGCCAGGAAGGTTGCCCCAAACGGCACCGCTGAACATGAGGCCACCGTCGGAGCAGACCAGCAGACTGCGCGTGAAATAGTCCTTTCCAGCGGTACCTACGGATCGCGTCCATAGCGTGTCGCCATTGGGGTCGGTCTTCATCAGGAAGGGCCGGTGGAAAAAGTTGTTCTGCGGACGGCCCAAAGTGGCCAGCACCACGTAATTGCCGTCCTGCGCCTTTTCGATGCGCGACCACTGCGAGGTGTACCACAGGTCCGGGGCGCTGTCGTAGCCCTTGCACCATTGCACTTCGCCCCGGCCGTCCAGCTTCATCATATACAGTTGGGGGTGAAAACTGGGCGGATAGGGGATGAACATGTTCAAACCCGAATACTCAGTGAACCCCGTAATGATGAACGAGCTGTCCGACTCGATCACCGCATCATGCACGCGGCCTTTGGGCCGGATGTAGCTCTTGCACCAGAGGAAGTTGCCGTTAGCGTCCATGCGCGCCACCACGGCTCCTGCGGTGTCCATGTTGATGCCCGCCAGCAGGTCGCCGCCAGGCAGTTCCTTGATGAACTGGAAGCCGCCGTGGCGGTCGAAGTGTTTCGCCCAGGTCGGGGTTAGGGTGGAATCTGTCTTAAGGGCGAAGAAACTCCAATCCCTGTTCCATGCTACTATGCCCCCTTCCTCAGTCAACTCGAAATCGCCAACAAGATCCTGGCAACCTAATGTCAATTCATACCTCTGCATCGTATTTACACTCCCCATTGAATCCATCTTGCCAATGATCGGATACGTTCGTTGATGCAATATTCCATTCATATTTGTGCAAGTATAACTTGAATAGTATCCCGTTGTAAACACGAATGAATTCGTCGATTCCATTTTTACGGACTGCATGGAAAGAACACCATTTCCCAAATAATAGTTCGAGTGGATCGGAATGCCTTCGGATGACATCAACATGGGACCACCCATTCCAATAAACAAATTGCTACTTTCCATCTCGATCAAATTGAACTGATAGTTGCTGTTAGCATCGAAGTACTTCTCAAATGACGTTTGTGCGACCGTATTGCAGTACGAGCAGACCATGATGAACAAAATCATTCCTTGTTTCATGGCTCAGCGGAGTATCAGCGTTTTCGTTCTGCTCGTGCCCCCATCGAACACGCGAACGCAATAAACACCTCGCCCCAGATGCCCGGTAGGCAGCTGGACCAAAGGATCTGTGACTTGAGTAAGGGACAAAACACGCTTCCCGGTCAAGTCGTACAAGGTGATGTCCCTGGCTCCTTCATCGGCCGGGAAGAGCAGCGTAACCGTGTTGTCGGCCGGGTTGGGGTACATGTCAAAGGATCCGTCAGGGTGCGAATCACCCGTATCGTCCGCGCCTTCTGCTTCCGCCATCTTCTGGATAGGTTGCGGAGTAATGATGAAGGCGTAATCCGCATGAAGGGTGTCCAAGTATGAGTTGGCAATACTTCCAAGGGGCTCACTGCTCATATCAAGCGTGACCGTCCCGGTGCCGGTTGGATCCAACTGGTCGTCGGGCAGCTCGCTCATGTTCATCCGCGTGGGGAACCAGGTGATGTGGTAGTCCATGCCAGGCTGTAGGCCAGAGAGCGATACAGTTTGCGACGCAGGACCTGTGCAACCAAGGAAGTTCTGGTAATCCTGGCCACTCGCCAAGTAATAACTGTTCATCACCCAAGCGTTCAGGTTGTGTGCCCAGCCGATGGCCGAGGCTTGATCCTCAGCCAGCAAGTAGTAGCACTCAATTCCGGTGGCTGCATCATAGAACTTACGGGGGCTGTAATCCGTGTTGAGCAGGCCGTAGGATTGCCAGTCAGAGTTGTTCAGAAGATCCGCAAGTGACTTGAAGTTGTGGTAGATCGTGCGGTTAACGACCGGGATCGCAACGCCATCAACATTCAATGCGTTCGTTTCACCCAAGACGTTCGAGAATTGTTGATTCGGATTCGAAGGGAAAGGATTGCTGACATCCTGCGGAGGCTTTGGCAGCGCATCGGGCCACCAGAACACGCGTGCCCAGTGCCAGGTAAGGCCGGTGGCGAAATTGCCGGAGAAGGCGGAGGACCACAGCTCGTTGTGAAAAGACACATCATAGTTGTGGAAAAGCTGCTCAATGTTGAATGTGTCGGTGCCGAAAGGGAGGTCCGTGAAGTAGTTGGATTCCCCGTGGTTGAACGGCTTTCGGGGCACGCTGGTGTTGGTGGAGGGGTACTGGCTGCGGAAGGCCTGGGCATGGTCAAAGACTGCTGCCATGGCATCATCGGGCTGGCCCGCCTGCCCTGGGTTGGGCCAGATGTACTTGTGTACGTCCAGCAGGTCCACCTTCGGGTTGGTGAAGGGCAGGAAATAGCTTTGGTCATTAACGTTGCCGCTGGCATAGCTCACCAGGAAAAGCTTGTCGCTTTCGCCCAACGGGGAATGGACCGGGTCGTTCACGTTCACCGGGTTCCGCACATGGTCGGCGATGTCGGTGAGCCAGGTGTTGATCACGGGCCGCAGTCCGTCTTCCTGGGGCCAGTTCACCCGGTTCTCCGGGCACACGTCGCAATAGTTGCCGCCGCTGAGGTCGTGCCCTTGGTACCCCAGCATCCCGTCCACCTCGTTGAAGGGTTCGATGATGGGAAGATGCACGGACGGCTCCATTCTTCTCGTTCACTGCACCACCACCCGTTCATTGCAAACCCCGTCCTTGCTGGTTATCCGTACCAGGTACGTGCCCGCACCGAAGCGCGACAGGTCGATATCCTCGCTCTCCGTTCCCTGGGCCAATGGCCGCTGGAAGAGCAGTTTGCCCACCGCATCATACACCGAATAGAAGCTGTCCACTGTGAGCGGATCGGTGAACTCCACCGTGAAGTGGCCGGTGTTGGGGTTGGGGCGGATGCGCGGCTTGCTGTGCCCATAGTTGTACAGGTTCGGCACGCCCGTGTGGGTGCATGCATTGTAGACCTGGATGGCATCGTACACGGTGTCCTGCACGTAAGCCGGATAGGCCGTGGCCCCGTCCACCGAGGTGAGCGTAAAGCTGCTGTCCGTGGGGAAGAGATCGGACATCACGATGGGATAGTGCAGCTCATTGCATGGGAAATGCCCCATGGAGTCTGTCTTGAAGATGTAGGATATACCCACGCTGGGTCCTGGAACGTCCCCCCAAACGGCACCACTGAACATGAGGCCACCATCCGAGCAGACCAATAGGCTGCGCGTGAAATAGTCCTTTCCAGCAGTGCCTACGGAGCGCGTCCAAAGCGTATCGCCGTTGGGGTCGGTCTTCATCAGGAAGGGCCGGTGGAACTGGTTGTTCTGCGGATAGCCCAAGGTGGCCAGCACCACGTAATTGCCGTCTTGGGTCTTTTCGATGCGGGACCATTGCGGGGTGTACCACAGGTCCGGGGCGCTGTCGTAGCCCTTGCACCACTGCACCTCGCCCTCGCCGTCCAACTTCATCATGAACAGCTTGGGGTGGAAGCTGGGCGGTAGCGGAAGGAACATGTGCTGATCGGAGTATTCCGTAAAGCCGGTGATGATGAACGAGCTGTCCGACTCGATCACCGCATCATGTACGCGCCCTTTGGGCCGGATGTAGCTCTTGCACCAAAGGAAGTTGCCGTTAGCGTCCATGCGCGCCACCACGGCTCCTGCGGTGTCCATGTTGATGCCAGCAAGCAGGTCTCCGCCCGGCAGTTCCTTGATGAACTGGAAGCCACCATGACGGTCGAAGTGCTTTGACCAAGCGTGGTTCAGACTGGAATCGGCCTTTAAGGCGAAGAACATGTTATCCCGCCCCCACGTTACAATACTTTGGTCATGGGTGACTTCGAGATTCGCTGCATTGTTGAACTCGAACCCCGCGTTCAATTCATAGTAGCGCATATCCGTGACATTGCCTAAGGTGTCCATCTTGCCGATCACCGGACTATACAGCGCCGTACCCGGACAATTGGCACACGAATCCAGGTAGAAACCACCAACGAATCGAACTTCATGGTCCACGGTCAATTCTACACTTTGCAGCACGAGAAAGGGAAAAATCTCATAACAATGTTCATGGATCATCTGGCCTTCACGGTCTAGTATAGAAGTTCCGGAAGCTGTGGCAATACCCGTGAACAAATTGCCGCTCGGCAGCTCAGCCATCCGCATGCTAAATGTGCCAGCCGCATCGTAGTACTTCCCGAATGGCGCTTGAGCGAATAGGGCAAGCTGCCACGCGAGCTCCAAGAATAGGATGATCGTTCGTTTCATGGCTCACCGTAGTATCAGCGTTTTCGTTCTGCTCGTGCCCCCATCGAACACGCGAACGCAATAAACACCTCGCCCCAGATGCCCGGTAGGCAGCTGGACCAAAGGATCTGTGACTTGAGTAAGGGACAAAACACGCTTCCCGGTCAAGTCGTACAAGGTGATGTCCCTGGCTCCTTCATCGGCCGGGAAGAGCAGCGTAACCGTGTTGTCGGCCGGGTTGGGGTACATGTCAAAGGATCCGTCAGGGTGCGAATCACCCGTATCGTCCGCGCCTTCTGCTTCCGCCATCTTCTGGATAGGTTGCGGAGTAATGATGAAGGCGTAATCCGCATGAAGGGTGTCCAAGTATGAGTTGGCAATACTTCCAAGGGGCTCACTGCTCATATCAAGCGTGACCGTCCCGGTGCCGGTTGGATCCAACTGGTCGTCGGGCAGCTCGCTCATGTTCATCCGCGTGGGGAACCAGGTGATGTGGTAGTCCATGCCAGGCTGTAGGCCAGAGAGCGATACAGTTTGCGACGCAGGACCTGTGCAACCAAGGAAGTTCTGGTAATCCTGGCCACTCGCCAAGTAATAACTGTTCATCACCCAGGCGTTCAGGTTGTGTACCCAGCCAATGGCCGCGGTCTGGTCTTCAGCCAGCAGGTAGTAGCACTCGATCCCGGCGGCAGCATCATAGACCTTGTGTGGGCTGTAGTCCGTATTCAACAGGCCGTAGGCACCCCAATCCGGATTAGCCAACAGTTCGGCCAAGGGTTTGAAATGGTGGTGGATCGTGCGATTGACCACCGGAATGGCAACCTCGCCAATGTCAAGGATATTCGTTGCGCCTTGTAAGTTTGTTCGAACACCTTGAAACTGATTATCGGGATCAGCCGGCGGCTTCGGCAGCGCATCGGGCCACCAGAACACCCGCTCCCAGTGCCATGTAAGGCCGGTGGCGAAATTGCCGGAGAAGGCCGAGGACCACAGCTCGTTGTGAAAAGACACATCATAGTTGTGGAAAAGCTGCTCAATGTTGAATGTGTCGGTGCCGAAAGGGAGGTCCGTGAAGTAGTTGGATTCCCCGTGGTTGAACGGCTTTCGGGGCACGCTGGTGTTGGTGGAGGGGTACTGGCTGCGGAAGGCCTGGGCATGGTCAAAGACTGCTGCCATGGCATCATCGGGCTGGCCCGCCTGCCCTGGGTTGGGCCAGATGTACTTGTGTACGTCCAGCAGGTCCACCTTCGGGTTGGTGAAGGGCAGGAAATAGCTTTGGTCATTAACGTTGCCGCTGGCATAGCTCACCAGGAAAAGCTTGTCGCTTTCGCCCAACGGGGAATGGACCGGGTCGTTCACGTTCACCGGGTTCCGCACATGGTCGGCGATGTCGGTGAGCCAGGTGTTGATCACGGGCCGCAGTCCGTCTTCCTGGGGCCAGTTCACCCGGTTCTCCGGGCACACGTCGCAATAGTTGCCGCCGCTGAGGTCGTGCCCTTGGTACCCCAGCATCCCGTCCACCTCGTTGAAGGGTTCGATGATGGGGATGTGTACCGAATAGCCCCAACGCGCCATGAGGTACTTGTACTTGCGCTTCCAGTAGTAGAACACGCCGCTGCCGGTGTTCGCGGGATCCCCGCCGGCAAAGAAAAACTCCCGGACGTTGTAGGGCCGGGTGGCGGAACTGGGCTCCACGAAGTTCCGCACGTAAGGGTGGGGCCCCCATAGAAAGGTCTCATAACCGAAGCCGGTGGTGTAGGGGTCGATGCAGAGCTGGAGGTAGGTGTTGTTCTCACGGGCCTTGTCCACCATTTGATCAAAAGCCCAGCATTGGCTCTGGCAGTTGCCCGTGAAGTCGTCCGTGAGTTGCACGTTGCAGCTGTCAGAGAAGTTCTGCTGGCAGGTGGGGGCCACCTTGAAGGCATCGTACACCCCGAGGTTCACCCATTCGGGCGCGAAGATGTGCCGCAGGAGGAACATGCGCAGGTAGTTGCCGCCCACCGAGGCCAACTGGTCCATGCTCCGCTTCATCACATCAAAATCCCTTTTGTAAAAGGTGGACCACCAGAACTCTGACGGTAATCCGCCCCAAAACCAATGGTGGAGGTCCGCCATGTTCAAGCCCAGCCCGAAAAAGGAAGTGCCGTCCTCGAACTGCAAGGTACGGCGGTTGGTATCGTTCACGTGCAAGGGGCCGTGGTTGTCCGGCAGGGGCGGTTCGCATACAAAGCTGTATCCGGTGTAGAGCAGGTTGTTCAAGGGGGCATTGCCCAACGTAGTGGTATGGGGGGCCTTGGTCGAGATCGTGCACTGCCACGCACCTTCCATGTCCGGTGCCAGGCGGAAGCGGATGTGGTAAGGATGTAAAGGGTCGGTCAGGTCCTCCGTTAACTGCGCGGTCGCGCTGTTGTTTTCCCACTTGGCCTCGCGCATGAAGAAACCCCACTTGAGGCTTTGCGTGCCGTCCGGCTTGGTCAGGGTCATCACTACTTGCAGGGAATCATCCGCGTAGGGGTTCAGGTCATGTACCGGGTCCACGTTGGCCGGTGTGGCCACGTAGGGATCAAGTGGGTCGGCATAGTAATGCACGAAGAAGCTGTCAATGGCAACTTTGTACGCCTGTGGCAATTGCAGGCCCACCTCCAGCTTTTCCCACTTGTTCACGTGCAGCACATTGCCGCTGATGTGGGTGGCGGGGTCGGGGGCAATGACCACCACATCGCCAGGAGCCCCGAGGGCTGGATCGATGTAGGCATGGAAGTAGCCGTTGTTGCTGAAGTTGCCTGCATGGAAGCCGGGGGCGAGGTGGACCGCCGTGCCGGACTTGAGTTCGGCATCCGCGGTACCGGAGATGGACAGCGGCCGGGCATCGCTGCCCGGCGCCAGCACCGGCTGCGTCACCGCCACGTGGTGCGTGCCGCTGGTCCAAGTTTCATCCTGGACCACAAAGGGAGGATAGGCCACCTGTGCCATCAACTGGATAGACAGCGGCAAGGCGGCGATCGTTGCCCGGAGGTATTGGCCCGTGTTGCGCATGGCTTCAGCGTTGGGCTTGTTCCAAAGCGTGCAAGCGTGCTTCCAGGTCGGCCTGCTTCTCTTCCAATTGCAGGATGTACAGGGTTTGTTCCTCCACCACCTGCAGCAGCTTGCGCTGCATGGCGCCCACCTCCAGCCCGCCCATGGCGGCCACTTCGCTGGAGGAAGGGATGCCCGGCAGGTGGTTGTTCAGCCGCAGGTATTGGCGCAACTCGCCCAAGGGCATCAGGGCGTAGTTGGGCTGGAAGACGTAGTCCGGCCAGTTACCATGCTTCACCAGCACGTCGCGCGTGGAGATGCCGTTCTCCACGAAGAGCAGGTAGTTGCTTTGGCCGCTGGGCGGGGTGGTGCCGATGCCCACTTTGCCATTGGTGGTGATACGCATGCGTTCCACCCCATTGGTGCGGATGGACAGATGGTGGTTGCTTGATGTGCCTAACCAAGGGGTAGGTGCTTCGCCGCACAGGTAGTTCAGGTTGTTGCCATATGCACGCCAATACGGCACCCCTTCGCCTTCCCCACCCGTGCAGGGCGGGTACGGCGTCCAAATCTCCGACAATGCCGTGGTGAAGGGTCCGCTTTTCAGCACGCCGGTGGAATCGCGGTAGAGCACGCCGGTCAGCGTATCGCTTCCCCAGATCTTGATGTTGCCGTCGGCCTGTAGTTTCAACACCTCCTGCCCGTTGCTCTTCAGCACCAGGTCCTGGTTGTCGGCTGTGCCCAAGTAGTTGGTGCCGGGCACGGTGCCGGCATTGCCGCCCATGCCCCAGTTACTGGGTGCGGGACCCCGCAGGTAGATGGTGGTGCTGGCACCTTCGCAGCCGTTGGCGTCGGCCACGGTGATCTTGTAATCACGCGGACCCAGGTTGTAACGCACGGCCCCCGTGGGGCCATCGCTCCAGCCCACGGTGAAGGGGGCCGCGCCGCCCATCACCACCACGGAAGCGTTGCCGTTGTTGCAATCGAAGCAACTGATGTGGTAGCCGTTGGGGTATTCGTACACGTCCACGTCCAGCTTCATGGGCA